>Ga0207702_10000584_pt1 | contig 40502 bp, 38 predicted proteins | sample KBSCornC62_FD_184302 | JGI IMG/M metagenome (GOLD analysis project Ga0207702, IMG submission 184302) | Corn rhizosphere microbial communities from Kellogg Biological Station, Michigan, USA - KBS Corn C6-2 (SPAdes) (version 2) | ecosystem: Host-associated > Plants > Roots > Rhizosphere > Soil ... | reverse complement strand
CATGACCCATCCTGGGAATCGATGGTGCCGGCGGAAGTGGCGGCGATCATCAAGGGACGCAAGCTCTTCGGCCATCGGTGACAACCTCGACGCGCGGCAGGACTTTGAGTGCACCGGCTGGGCAACCACCGGTCCGCCTCCTTGCGCTCGTGATGGGGGTAATCGCTTTTGCGCTGTATCTGCCATCGCTCTGGTCGGGGTTCGTCTATGATGCACAGATCCAGATCGCGAGCGATTCGTACATCCATACGCCCTCGCATCTGGCCGATATCGTCACCCTGCGCGCGATGGGGCAGGACATCCTCGACCGCGACCGGCCCGCGCACCTGTTCTTCCTCATGGTCGACTCCCTCCTCTGGGGTCGCAATGCATTCGGCTATCACCTCACGAGCAATCTGCTCCATGCCCTCAATACCGGGCTGCTTTTCCTCCTGCTCGCGAGCCTGCTGCCGCGCGATGGTCGTCCGGTCGCATCTCCCATTCAGTGTCTCGTCGCCGCTCTCGGCGCCCTGCTTTTCGCCGTGCACCCCGTTCTGGTCGAGCCCGTCTCCGAGGTCAGCGACCGGGAGGACTCATTGGCGACATTCTTCCTTCTGGGCGGACTGCTGCTCGCAGATGGGTTTCCCTCACCTCGCCGCGCCGCCGCCCTGCTTCGCGGTGCGTGCTGTGTGCTCGCCCTCTTCCTCTCGGCGGCATCGAAGGAGACCGGCTTTGCTGGGCCGTTGCTCCTCGGCCTCTTCTGGCTGCTCTACCACCGCAAGGATCGCCGCGCGCCGTGGATCGCCTTGTTGGCCGCGGCCACGGTTGCCGTAGGCGCGTTCGCATTTGCACGATTCGCGCTCGAGCCGGCGGTCTCGAAAATCTTCACGGAGAAGCCGCACTGGCTCGGAGGTTCGCTCGGGGCCACCCTCCTCATTCAGCCACGCATCTGGGCGTTTCTCTTCTCCAATATCGCCTGGCCGTTCCATCTCGCTGCCGACTACACGCCGCAGAATCTAGCCTGGATCACCCTGCCGTGGGCGCTCGTCGCATTGGCAGCCGTCCTCGGGGTTCAGATCTTCCTCGCGGTCAAAAGCCGCCTCGCGCTGCTCGGCTTCGCTATCTTCTGGCTCGGTCTCGCGCCCGTCTCGAATTTCATTCCGATCTACCAGCCGATCGGCGACCGTTTTCTCTATCTCCCGATGGTCGGCCTGGCCGCGATGCTCTGCGCCGCTCTCGCCCTCGTCTCCGGTCGGCGCATGCTCTTAGCGAATCTCTGCGCGGCCTCCCTGGCGACCTTCGGGTTTCTTTGCGTGGTCAATGTTCATCGGCAGGCGGTCTTTTCCAATCCGCTGGCACTCTGGACCGATACCGTGCGCCAGTCCCCCTACTCTGCGACTGCACAGGACGGACTGGGTTACGCGTTGATCGATGCCGCCCAGTATGGCGACGCTCTGCAGGCCTTCACCCGCGCCGTCAATCTGCGGTCATCCTTTGCCGATGCATGGGCCGGGGGCGCGATCGCGCTCGAAAAAATGGGGCGCTATGCGGACGCCGACACGGCCCTGGACAAGGCGATCGCCATCGATCCGCGCTACGCACACCCTCAGGAGCTGCTGGATGCGGTCGCGACGGATCGACAAACCGCCGCGGGGCTCGAAGACATTCTCGCGCGTCAGCAGATCCAGGCACCCCAGCCTCAATGAAGCCTCCTCTCGTCATCGCCCATCGCGGGGCCTCGCATTTCGCGCCGGAGAATACGCTGGCCGCATTCCGCCTCGCCTGGGAGCAAGGCGCCGATGCCATCGAGACCGACCTGCGGCTCACGGCCGACGGCGCGATTGTCGCCTTTCACGATGCGGATGGCCGTCGACTTCTTCGCGATCGCAGAGCCATCCGCGATCTCACGCTGGCGGAGCTGAAGCAACTCGACGCCGGGGCGTGGAAGGGCGGGACATGGCGCGGCGAGCGCGTACCGGATCTCGGCGAAGTCCTCCGGACCGTACCCTCCCATGGCCAGCTCGTGCTGGAGCTGAAGGAAAACCTCGTCGCTGCACTGGCGGCCGCGCTGCCGGAGCCGATACGAGCGCGGACGACGCTCATCGCCTTCGATGCGGAGACGATTTCCCACGCGAAGCGCCTGCTGCCGGAGTGCCGCGCGCTCTGGCTTTTCGGAAATTATGGACTCCTTCCCTCCCGCGCCCGGGGCCGGGTACTCGCCGCCCGCGTGCGCGACCTGGGAGTGGACGGCGTGGACCTCCGCCACGAGCGCCGGCTCAACCGATCCCTGCTCGCTCCACTCCGCGCCGATGGACGGATCATTTTCACCTATACCGTGAACAATGCGCGCTCGATTCGGCGCTGCGCCGGGCTGGGTCTCGACGGCCTCACGACCGACCGGCCTGGCGATACCCGTCGATGGCTTGGCATTTCGGCTTGAACGTCGCCGCAGACCGAGGATTTTAGACGGAAATGCGCGCCACGTTCCTGAGCCTCCTGCTTGCCCTCGCCATCCTGCCCGCCCTGCGGGCGCAGGACAACACCGAGACCGTCCTCGTGACCGGCGGCCCTTCGCTCTACCAGTGGGAGAAATACAAAGCCGTGCCCCATGACAAATTCTGGGGCAATTTCGTGCGCGCCACGCGGGTGCGTATCGAGCAGCTCCGCCAGCAGTTCGGCCCCGGTGCCCACATCACATGGCTCGTTTACAAGCGCGCCTACGACCGCCGCTCCCAGCAGGATCACCAGGACCTCATCTCCGATATCGTTTCCGTGCGGAACAAGTACGGCGTGAACCTCATCTGGATCTCCAGCGGCCAGGACGTCATCGATTACCTCAACAACGGCCAGCCCCGCGACCAGGTAAAGCTCGCCGATTTTGAATACTTCGGCCACTCGAACAGCCGCTGCTTCATGTTCGACTATAGCAACGAGATCGATAGCGCCTCGAAAGCCTGCCTCCACCAGGATGATCTCAGGCAGATCCACAAAGGCCTCTTCATCAGCCGTCCCTTCATCAAGAGCTGGGGCTGCTACACCGGCGAGAGCATGAGCGGCTACTGGCGTCGTGCTACGGGCAAGAAAATGATCGGCGCCGTCGGCAAGACCGACTACTCCGGCGGCGAAGCGACGAGTTACCTTCCTGTCGTCAATGGCCGCTGGGGCGGCTAGCAGACGCCCGGCAGCTCGGCTGCGTATCAGGAAAAATGGGAACCCGCGGCGCGACTTCCCTACCGAACTAAAACAAAGCTGGCGCCGTCAATCGCGCCCGCATGGCGGGCGCTCGTTCATTACTGGTAGGGAAGCCGCGCCGCCGGGTTCCCACTATTCCCCAGCCCAAATTCCAGGCGCTCGCCAGACATACGGCCATGCTGCCGCATCGGATACCAATCCCGCCCTCACAGGATTTTCTACGATATACGCCGCCTTCTCAGAGTAGCTCTCCTCATCCCGGAGACGATGATCGAAGAAGTCGATCTGCCATTCGATGTCCAGACGCGAGGCCGTCCAGCGCTTCCAGTCGGATACTGTGCGACGAATCGATCGCTCCTGTGGGAAGGATATCAATGCATGGCAATGATCCGGCATCACCAGAAAGAGAAAAGGATGCCAGTGCCCAAGCTCCCAGCGGTACTTCACGGACTCGATCAATGCCTTGCCCGTTTCCGGTGTCGCCAGCTCGTTCTCTCCGCGTCGCTTACAACAGACTGTGATAAACCAAATCTCACGCGTCGGATCGATAGACAGAGGCGGCGCATGAGGCAGCAATTTGCGTCCGATCATCTGCTGGATCTCTAGTGAATTTTTCTGAGCGGTTGGAAATCGAAAATGGGAACCCGGCGGCGCGGCTTCCCTACCAATTGGGGACGAGCGCCCGCGGTGCGGGCGCGTTTCATGGCGTCAGCTTCGTTTAGCTCGGTAGGGAAGCCGCGCCGCCGGGTTCCGTAGAATCCAACCATTCGCGACGCTCAATCGCTTCCCGCGCACCCTCACACCTTCTGCGCCGCCGTCGTGGGCGCTGGTGCAGCGTGGCCGGTATCGGGCATGGCGATGGCGCCCACCCCGGATTCACTCTCCGTCTCCGACTCGTTGATGTTATCGATGAGCAATCGGAGCATGCCAAAGTCCCGCCGATGTGGTGTGAGCACGAGCCGCGGCAGATGCATGATTTTCGCCTCGTCGGCCTCCTCGGGCAGCGCGTCCGTCTGTACGATGCGGTCCGCTGCCAGCAAGGCGTCGAACTCCTCGTTGAGTAGATCGATCGCCTCTCGCTTGAGGCGCTTATTGAGCCGGATGACCATCCGATCGTGCACCCAGCGGTAGGAGTGGAAGACGCGGTAAAACTTCAGCACCTCCGCCACCGCCTCATCGACGCTCTGCGTGATTTTGAAGAGATGGAAATCCGTCGCGGAGACCAGCCCCGCGCCCAGCAGATCGTTGTAGATGAACCGCCGCCACATTTCCCAGTAGTGGCCGTTCGGCTTGTCGAGGAGGACGATCGGCACGATCTGCGACTTCCCGGTCTGCATGAGTGTGAGCGCTTCGAAGCCCTCGTCCTGCGTGCCGAAGCCGCCAGGGCACAGCACGAAGGCGTGCGTCTCCTTCATGAAGTTCAGCTTCCGCGTGAAGAAGTAATTGAAGTTGATGAGCTTCTTGTCGCCGTAAATCGTCTCGTTCGCCTTTTGCTCGAATGGCAGGCGAATGTTCAGGCCGAAGCTGTTCTCCGCTCCGGCTCCCTGCTGGGCCGCTCCCATGATGCCATCTCCACCGCCGGTGATGACCATGAAGCCCTCCTGCACGATGCGCCGGGCGAACTCCCTCGCCTGGATGAATTCCGCCGCGTCCGATCGCGTGCGCGCGGAGCCGAAGACCGCCACCTTGCGCCGCCCTTGGTAGGAGGCAAATACGCTCGCCGCGAAGCGCATCTCCCGCATTGCGCGATTGAAGAGCTTCATATCGGCGATGCTCGCATGGTCGCGCCCCAGGCGCAGCGCAGTATCCAGAAGTTCCGCTACGAGCTCGGCCTGCCTTCCCTCCGCCACCTCGGCAGCCAGCTCCTTGATTCGCTCGTCGATTTCCTTGTCTTTCATATTCAACTTCAAGGCGGCGCCGGATTCCATGGCGTATGGGCCGCCGATTGATTATACTTCACTTGTCCCCCGTTCCAACATCTGCGGAACCGAAATCCTGCAAAAATGATTATCGTCCTTCGCCCCGGAGCCACGCACGAGCAAATCGACCAGGTCATCAACGAGGTCCGCACGCTCGGCTACGAACCCTCTCCCATCATCGGAGTGGAGCAGACCGTCATCGCCGCGATCGGTGATGAGCGCACGCATCAGAATCTCGAGTCGCTCACCGCCTTCCCCCAGGTCGAGAGCGTCCTGCGCGTGCAGAAGCGCTACAAGCTCGCCAGCCGCGAGTCCCATCCGGAGAACTCCATCGTCCATGTCGACGGCGTCGCTGTCGGCGGCCTTAAGTTTGCCCTTATGGCCGGACCCTGCTCCGTCGAGAGCGCGGAACAGCTTTTCGCCACTGCCGATGCGGTGAAGGCGGCGGGAGCCACCGTCCTGCGGGGCGGCGCGTACAAGCCGCGCACCTCCCCCTATGAATTCCAGGGTCTCGGCAAGGAGGGCCTTCGCCTGCTGCGTGAGGCCAAAGAGCGAACCGGACTCAAGATCATCACCGAGGTCCTGAGCGAGCGCGACGTCGAGCATGTCGCCGAGACCGCAGACATCCTCCAGATCGGCGCGCGCAATGCGCAGAACTTCCAGCTCCTCATCGAGTGCGCGCACACGCGCAAGCCCGTCCTCCTCAAGCGCGGCATGAGCGAGCGCATCGAGGAGTGGCTGCTCGCGGCCGAGTACCTCCTCGCCCACGGCAATCCCAATGTCATGCTCTGCGAGCGCGGCATCCGTACCTTCGAGACCTACACGCGCAACACCCTCGACCTCGCGGCCGTCGCCATTGCCAAGCAAGAGTCGCACCTCCCCGTCATCGTCGATCCCAGCCAGGGCTGCGGCCGCGCAGATCTCGTCATCGCCCTGTGCTGCGGAGCCATCGCTCTCGGAGCGGATGGCATCCTCGTCGAGGTGCATCCCAATCCCGCCGAGGCCTGGAGCGACGGCCAGCAGCAGATCACCTTCGACGGCTTCCGCGAACTCGTCGCCCGCATCCAGCCCTTCCTCGAGGCCGTCGGCCGCGAGGCGTAGGACTTTATCGAGTTTCGGGTTCTGCAGTTTGGGGTTTCGGGGTTCGGGGATTTCTCCTGCCTGTCCGCCTATGGCGGGAGTTGCAGATTCAATCCAGACAGGATTTACGGGATTAAACAGGATTGGAGGGGGAATCACCTCACGCAAGGGTCGCAAAGGGACGCGGAGGTTCTTCTTTCCCAAGTTCGGGATTCGCCATCCGCATTTTCCTGAGTTCGTGAGTTCCAGATTCGATCCTCCGAATCCCGTAAATCCTGTCCGGTTTGCCTCCGCGGAAATCTGCCCAATCTGTGGACCAATCCTCAGCCGCCCATAAACGCAACATGGCGCAGACGTTGCCGCCTGCGCCATGTTGGCTATTTGAAAATTATAAGGTCGAAGCTTACTCGTTCGAGCTGAGCTCGAACTGGGTACTCTCACCACCGTGATGCGGCTTCTCCTCCGGCGCGGCCTCGATGGCCGGCTCGGTCGGGAAGAACTCTTCGGCTTCGGCAGCCGCAGTCGGCTCGACCACAAAAACCGTCTCCTCAACGATGGCCACCGGCGACTCTTCGATGACGATCCCCTCCGGGGTCGACTCGACGAAAACTTCATTCACCACGGTCTCCACGACCACGATTTCCGGGGTCGTCTCGCTCGCGGCGGCTTCATTCGCAACGGCCGCCAGCTCGGGAGCGGGGGCACCACCGGCGAGAGCGAAGTGCCCGGCACCGAGCTTCTTGAGGCCGGCGACTTTCTTGCCCGTGGTCGAGAACCACACATGGATATTCTTCGCGTCCACGCCGAGCTTCGATGCGAGCTCCGAGACGTTCACGCCGGCGGCACCGGCTTCCTTGAGCGCTTGGAGGATGCCTTCCTTCAGAGCGCCGCGCGGGGCGCGGGGTGCGGAGGATTTGGCTGCCCTCACCTTTACGGGTACCGTCGCCTTCGCGACCGACGCCGACTTCGCGGCCGGGCCTCCCTTGCCGCTGACGAGGCGCTCCATCTGGGCGTCGATCGCCTGGATGCGGCTGGCGAGATCACTCTTTTCCTGAACGAGCTGGATAAGCTCCGTGAGAATGGCGGGAGAAAGCTGGGTAAGGTCCATTTGCGGTAAAAGGTTCTTAGAGTTCCCCCAGCACGACCGCCCGCGCAAGCTGAAATCCATGTACCATCCCGGGAAACCAGAGGCTCTGCCCGCTGCGAGGGCCGGTTCTCCCCTTGATCAATAGGATTCTCCCGCAGGGGCGCAGAGGCGCGGAGATTTTTGTAATGTATGAAATAAAGAGCTACGGCGGTCGCGGCGCGACAGCCCTACCGACCTAAAGGAAAGCTCACGCCAGGGATGCCCGGCATTGCCCGGGCTCGCTCTTCGGCGGTAGGGCGCGTCGCGCCGTCGACCGCCGTGGAATTTAACCGATATCAGCTCTCGAATTCTCGTATCAGATCGCCTTACCCGCTGAGCGCCTCCATCCGGCCCACGAACAATGTCTCCTTTCCTCCTCCCTGCGTCTCAGCGTCTTTGCGGGAGTCCTCCCTTTGATCAATAGAATTCTCCCGCAGGGGCGCAGAGGCGCGGAGATTTTTGCAATGTGTGAAATGGAAAGCTACGGCGGTCGCGGCGCGACAGCCCTACCGCCCTAAAAAAGGTCACGCCGAGGAACGCCCGGGCATCGGCCGGGTTCGTTCTGGGCGGTAGGGAAGCCGCCCGCCCGCATCGCTGCGCGAAGCTGCTGCGGGCGTGGCGCCGCCGGGTTCCGTGGACTTCCACCCAATATCAGCTCTCGAATTCTCGTATGAGATTGCCCTATCCCGCAGAGAGCCTCCATGCGCCTTGAGACCGCAGTCTCCTTCCCTCTTCCCTGCGTCTCAGCGCCTCTGCGGGAGTTCTGCCCTCCAGACTCAGCTCCTCATCCCGCTCAAAATCTCGGCTGGCGCTGAAGCGCGAAGGTCGCCCCTCGCTCGGCCGCCGGTGCCGAGCCCCGCGGTGGATTCGCGAAGGCGATGCGACCCTCCGCCGCCACGAGCAGCGGCGTGTGAATCTGGAACTTGATGAACCCGAGCGAGGCCGCGAGCGCGCTGGCGTCCCAGAAGACCGAGTTTTGGCGAACCAGACTGCGCTGCGCCTCGTCGATGCGGATGTCGAGAATCACGTAGTTGCCATCGGCCGATAACGTCTTGCCCACGACCTCGCCGACGCGGGTATCGCGATAGGTGACGAACGCGCCGGGGCGAATTGCCGTCTGCGCAGTCGTCACATGGATCAGGAAGCCGCTGCGATCGAGCGCGGCGGGGTCAGTGGAGGCTCGCCCGGTGAAATCCTCCGCCAGCGAGGGTCCGGTGCCAGGCACGCAATCAATGAAGACGCCGCTGATCAGCGTCTCGAGTCCGGTCACGCCCTGCAGGCTGACCTCGGGCTTCACGAGCGTGAACATCGATCCGGAGCGACGCAGGAACTCGAATCCAGCCTGGAACCGTGCGATCGCGGTCACGCGGCCGTCCTTCATCCGCACATCCTCGACGACTCCGACGGGTACCCCGAGGTAGCGCAGCTGCGTCCGGCCTGCGAGCAGTCCATGACCGTCGGCGAATGCGATACGCACGGGATCGGACACGGCTGAGGCGAGCGTCTCGCTGTCGAAGAGCGGGAACGTCGCGCTCTCTTGCGCGGGTGCGCCGGCTTCCCCGAATGCGTCGAATGCGATCCCGCCCTGGATCAGGCCGAGAAGTCCGGAAACCCGAACGTCGATGACGCCCGGACCGGCGGAAACCGAGGTGGCCGGCACGCGCCAGAAGCGGGAGTTCGCCCGCAGCGCGTCGCGGTACTCGGCACGCACAACGACCCGCAGCGAGGGCTGGCCATTCGCGCCGAGGAATTTGTCGAGCACGGTGCCGACAACGAGGCCGCGATGATAGACAGGTGCGCCGCGCTCGATCGTGGGCAGCTCCGGCGCGGTGAGGACGACGCGCAGCCCATCGCGTTCGGCCGCGGATTTGTTCCATTCCTCATCGGTGATGGTGCGGCCTGCGAACTGCGTAGCGGGGGCGCCGGAGATGTCCGGCTTGCAGGCGATATAGGGGCCGGTGACGATGGTATCGAGACCGGAGATGCCCTGGAGCGAAATGCTCGGCCTCACGAGCGTGAAGACGCTGCCGGCGTGCGCAAGCGAGGCGAAGCCCGAGTCGAGCTGGGCGGTCGCTTCCACGCTGGCCGTCGCAGGATCAAGGCGCACTGCCTTCACGAGACCGACCGGCTGCCCGAGCCAGGAAACACGCGTCTCGCCCGCGATGATGCCCTCGCCCGTGTCGAAGGTGATCTGGATCGTCGGACCATCCGCGCGCGCGGCGGCTTCGCTCGGAGCGAGCGGGAGTTCCGCATGATCGGGCACGGGAGTCCCACCGGGGGCGAACGAGTCGAACGCAATGCCGCCATCTACGAGCGCGGTGAGGCTTGGCAGATCGATGCTCGCGCCGCGCGCGCTCAGGTGCAGCGAGGCGGCGGGAACGAACCAGAATCGCGAGGTATCGAGCACGGTGTGGGCGTGCTCGGCATCGACGACGACGCGCAACCAGACGCGGCCATCCTTACCCAGGCCTTTGTCGCGGACCGTGCCGACCTGCACGCCGTGGTGGAGCACCGGCGTGCCGCGCGCGACGAATGGCGCCTGGTCGGCGTGGAGTGTGAAGACGAGCGCGGCCTCGTCGAACTCCTCGATCGGCGGACCCGAGAGCCCCTTGAACCGGGTGGCGACCGGACCGTGGCCGAGCCGGGCATGGATGGAGTTCCCCTGGATGATCGCGTCGAGGCCGGTCATTTGCTGGAGCGAGATCTCCGGCTGGTCGATCCAGAAATCCGTGTGCTCGCGCGCGAGCTCAGCCGCGAAGGCCTTGAGCTGCACGCTCACGATTACGTGCCCGAGAGTGGGAGCGAGTTTCACCTCGGTGACCTTGCCGGAGTCCACTCCGCGGTAGTAGAGCGCCGTCTTGCCCGACTGAATGCCCGGGGCGCTGGGGAATTCGATTTCGATCTCCGGGCCGCGCTCCTTCCAATGCGTCCAGAAAAGCCACGACGTAGCGGCGGCGGCAAGCAGGGGGAAAAGCCACGCGAACGAGATGCGGAAGCGGCGGGCTTTCACGATGCGGCCGTGGTCGATGGCGGAGGAGTCGTCGGTCATTGTGCGGACTGCGGATCGCCGTCCGGATTCCAGATCAGCGAGGGTTTGTAAATTTCCGCGGCGAAGAGCGTGCAGAGCAGCACCGCCGCAAAGAACATGCCGCCGGGCTCGGCCTGGACGCTGGCGAGGACGCCGAGCTGGCCGACCGCGGCGAGGATGGCAAGGAGGAAGACGTCGATCATCGACCACGTGCCGATCTGGTGGAGGATGCGATAGACCGCCGTGCGCTGCGGGCGCAGATGCGGCGTGCCGTGGAGCAGGAGGATCCACGAGAGCGAGACGAGCTTGAGGAACGGGACCACGATGCTCGCGAGGAACACGACCGCCGCGACGGGCCAGAGCCCCGAGTCGTAGAGCTCCTGCACGCCGCCGAGCACGGTGAGCGGCTCCACGTCCCCGGTGACGGTGATCGTCATCACGGGCAGGACATTCGCCGGCACGTAGAGAATGATGCCCGCGATGACGAGGGCGCGGGCGAGATCGAGACGCGTGGCGGCCGTCATGCCTCCTCCCCCATCATTGCTTCGATGGCCTCGCTATCGAAGACCTGCGCGAGCGACAGCGAGCAGAGGGCAAGCAGCGCGATCCAGGCGATGCCCGAGTCCCAGTTTACGGTCCCGAGCATGTCGAGCTTCACGACCGCCACGACGCACGCGATGGCGAAGACCGGCGCGAGGCTCCACGACTCCAGGATCTCCGCCGCATGCGCGGCCCGGCGCAGGCCGGGCAGCATCACTCGCAGGCATCCCGCCAGCGCGACATAGGCGACCGTGGCAAAGTGCAGCGCGGGCGCGGCGATCGCGCAGAAGAAAACAAGCAGTGCGATCGGGGCGTAACCCTGATCTCGCAACGCGAAGACGCCGGTAATGATCCGGTTCGACTGCGTATTGCCCGCGACGTCAAATGAAAGGATCGGGAACGCGTTCGCCAGCCCAACGAGGAGGAGCCCGGTGATCGCGAGCGCCAGCGCCGCCTGTGGAGACGCGGCGCCGCCAGCCTTTTTCACCAGTTCCGAGCAGCGCGCGCAGCGCAGCTCCTCACCCCGCTGAAGCGGCCTGTCGCAAATGCTCGAGCGGCAGAGCCGGCACTCGAGCCAGCGCGAATCGGATTCCTCGAAGCTGGACGTCACGCGGGGAGAGCTTGGGTGGATGTGGAAATCAGGAAAGCCGGAACTCGCCCGAGATTCAATGCCAGACAATCAGGAAAGCGAGGGTCTCGGGTCTAAGGCCGAGTTTCAGTCTCGGTCTAATGTCTAAAGCCGACTTCCTGTCCAAAGTCTAAAGTCTCGGGTCTAAAGTCGGAAAGTCCCGCGCCTCTGCGGCGCTTGGAATATCAGCGTACTTACGCCCCTCACCTTGGACCTTGGACCTTGGACCTTGGACCTTGGACCTTGGACCTTGGACCTTGGACCTTGGACCTTGGACCTTGGACCTTGGACCTTGGACCTTGGACCTTGGACGGTACTCCGCAATCCAAAATCCAAAATCTAAAATCCAAAATTTCGCGGGTCTTGCCGCGACCGCGCGGGCGCGACATGCTGGCGGCGTATATGGAAAGAACGGCCCGCCGCCTTGTCGAAACCCTTCGCGCACATGGACACGAGGCCTGCCTTGCTGGCGGCTGCGTGCGCGATCTGCTGCTCGGCACGGAGCCCAAGGACTATGACATCGCCACCAGCGCCCGGCCTGAAGAGGTCGAGCGCCTGTTCCCGCGCACCGTGGCGGTCGGGGCGCAGTTCGGCGTCATTGTCGTGCTCGAGGATGGCCGTGAATACGAAGTCGCCACCTTCCGCACCGATGGCGAGTACCGCGACGGACGCCACCCGGAATCCGTCACCTTTTCCAATGCCGAGGGCGATGCCCGGCGGCGCGATTTCACGATCAACGGCCTTTTCTACGATCCCGTCGAGGAACGCGTGATCGACTACGTCGGCGGCCGCGCCGATCTCGAGGCGCGCATCGTCCGCGCCATCGGGGATCCGCGCCAGCGCTTCGAGGAGGACAAGCTGCGCGTCCTGCGCGGCATCCGCTTCGCCGCCCGGTTCGGCTTCGAGATCGAGGCGGATACATGGACGGCCATCCGCGACTTCGCCCCGCAGATCCATGTCGTGAGCGCCGAGCGCATCCGCGACGAGCTGGTGAAGATCTTCACCCACCCCAGCCGGGTGCGCGGCTTCGACCTGCTCGATGCGAGCGGACTCCTGCGCGAGCTGCTGCCCGAGGTCGAGGCGCTCAAGGGCTGCGAGCAGCCCCCGGAGTTCCATCCCGAGGGCGACGTCTTCGTCCACACCCGCATCATGCTCGACCTGCTGCCCGCCGACGTCTCCGTGCCGCTGGTCCTGGGCGTTCTCTTCCACGACCTCGGCAAGCCCCCCACCTATCAGGTCGATGAAACCGGACGCATCCGCTTCAACGGCCATGAATACGTGAGCGCCGAGATCACGCGCAGCATCATGGGCCGCCTCCGGTTCTCCAATGCCGAGATCGAGGCCACCGAGGCCCTCGTGCGAAATCACATGGCCTTCAAGGACGTCCAGCAGATGCGCGTCGCCAAACTCAAGCGCTTCCTCGCCCGCGAGACCATGGACGACGAGCTGGAGCTCCATCGCGTCGATTGCACCTCGAGCCACGGCATGCTCGACAACTACGACTTCCTTCTCGCGAAGCGCGAAGAATTCGCCAGCGAGCCACTCATCCCCCCGCCGCTAATCACCGGCCACGACCTCATTGCCCTGGGCTGGAAACCCGGCCCGAAATTCAAGGAAGCCCTCGAAGCTATCCAGACTCTCCAGCTCGAAGGCACGCTCAGGTCACGAGAGGATGCTCTCGCTTGGATCGCCGTAGCGAAGGTGGTCGGCGCTGAGGGCGCGGAGCCGCTGGCCTAAATATCAGCGGTAAATCGCAAGAATATTCTCCTGACCCCGACTACCACGACAATTTGGGCGGAATTTACTCTGTTGGCCGGGAAAATGCCCTGAAACGAACCGTCGTGTTATTGCCCGCCCGGCGACCTCGATCGATTGCCTGGGTCGCGTGTGATGTCGGCCTCCGTTCAAGCCAATCATCCCCCTCCTGGGGCTTCATCATATGGTACTTCGTCCACAATACTCGATCATCCCTCGCCTCGGCATGCGCCGTTATTTATTTCAATCCCTCCCGCCTAATCTTCAGCGACTCACCCTCCACTAACGCCGCAAATAGGAACATTATAAATGCAATTCCAAAACTCCCATTGCATATACCCCATTCAGTGAAACTAACATAGACACACTTTCCATGATTTCCAATTCCGTATATCTCTCCAGTTGAAGCATTTGCAATCGTCGACCCTATACTGGTCAGGTACATCACAAGCCATATTCCATGCAAAAAAAATACCAGCGCACATACGAATAGCCAAAAACCAATCCGGCGTCTACCTTTGGGTGTCAATGGCATGGCATGTTTACTTTACCAAATGGCGCAATTCAAGTGTTGGTCAAGCCATTAAAGTGGAAGGGAGTCGTCATGAAAAATTGACGACCAGCACTTCTCCACCTCCCTCTAATGGTCCTGCTTGAATTCGCGCATTTGGTCGAGGACAAACGCTCGAAGTGACTCAGGAAGATTCTCCGAGTGCTCTCTGAAAAGTCGCTCCACTTCCGATATGTTTACCGGAACCGATTCAGCCAGAATCGGGGTCGAGTTCTCTTCCGGGAGGTCTTCCCCGGTGTCGATGAGGTTGTGTGAGAACCCTGCAGTTTTCGTGAACGTAAATGCCTTGGGCGCATTCTTGAGATCGTAGTGGAACTGAAATCCGAAGGTCCCGCCGTCCTCCGCGAACCACACAATCAATTCGACACAATCGTCAACGAGCCATTTTCTGGGCAAGTCTCCAGGAATAGCTTGGATGGGGCGATCGGCTAGCATTAATATTTGGCTGCCGCACGTTGCTAGTTCATTCGCTCTTTTCAGGATCGCGTCGTACAAGTCGATTCCCAGATGGTGAATAGGATGCGCTCTCAGTATAATACCATTCACGCCTGCCACGAGCAACTGTGACAGTAACAATTGTTTCGCTTTGCTCTCCTGAAGTAAGTTCGCACTCTATATTCGCCTCTTTGTTTTGAGCATCGAACCGATGGATATCAGCGATCCGCCAGTGGCTGCCGTCACTCAAGAGGTAAAACAGAATTCCAATCTTCCAGTACGTATAGTCGGTTGGCGGCTGCGCCATCGCAAAAACAATTGCTTCACGGTCGTTTTCAAAAATGACCTCGCATGAATTGATCGATTCGGCCGTAGCTGGAGGCGTTACGCCCTTCTCTTCTAAAATTGTAAAGTATTTTGAGAGGTCGGTCTTGGAAGCTTCTGGCTTGAATGCCTTTGCCGCAGTAACGAAATCATCAGTGGACTAAAATGTCGCATTAGATTCAAATTGCGCACCATAGGAAGTGAATCCCGCTATGCTCAAACTCATAAGACAAACGACTTTATTGAGAAGCATATATAAAGAAAAACTTAAACCCCGCTAATAGCAATATTAAATTGCAGCAGGTCTGAAAAATTAACACCCTCTGTCCGCCTTCCGCCGACAGCCGCGATGGCACCATGCTATCAGCGCCCGTCCGATTTCGTTTCATCGTTTCAATGTATAGGCATGGAACGGTGAAACGAACGGCGATTGGGGCGGGGGTTTACTCTGTTGGCCAGGAAAATGTCCTGAAACGAATAGGCGTGCCATTGCCCGCCGAGCGCCCTTGATCGATTCCTCGGCTCGCGCGCAATGTCGGCCCCCGAAATTCTAATCGAGCCAAATCAGCTCAGCTCTCTATTCTCGCATCGAATCCTGTTCGGTCTCAGGCCAATTCCAATCAGCCAGTCGTCCGATAAAATCGTTAAAAGGACTGCCTTCATAGCCGTCTTTGAAAGGTTCTATTTCAAAGCTCTCTAGAGTTTTTAGTGTCTCAAAAATGCCAACTTCTACTTCATGAATCAACATTGAAGCGAGAATCTCACGATCTGATGCTGACAACCCTGCTAGAAATAAATTAATTCGGTGCTGATCCGGAATAAAATCTTGAGTGGCATTTGGATTCCATACACCTGAAATTGCTCGCCGAGCTCCGATCTGTCCTTGCCCGCCTTTACACATTTGAACAAGAGCATCGATTAGTTCTCTGTAAATGCGCGGTTTGTTGACTTCGCTCATTGCAAGTTGAAATATGAATTACGCCTAGTCCAAAACTTAAGGAAAGCCGCCGTGTGAGGGTTAGCCGCGATAAAGTCGCTCCCTCAAGATCTCTCGTCCCAAAGATCTCGCAGGGGCGCAATTTCACGTCGCGCCGATACGTGAAATTGCATGCTAGGGCTTAACTGTCGCGCCTCGCGCGTCCTTCTCCAGAGAAGAAATCCGGTCGGCTCTCATTCCCTTGCCGGAATTGCTGACCCAGAGAAGGACTTTTCCATTTGGAGACAGCGTCATGTTTTCCACGAATCCGACTTCCCATTCGATCTGGAACTGGCGCTTCGTTTCATCCGTCCAATGCCAGATTCCCTTGGTATTATCGCCTTTGTTGGTCGTAACGCCGTCAGCGCCAATAACGACTGTACTGCCGCCGACCCAACGCCAGGCCCCAGTTGGCGAAGTGGAACCAGGCGATTCCTTGGCAGACTCGGTATTCACTCGATCCAATTCGCGACTGACCTCCGCGGCGCCGGCGATGTTGTCCGCCTTGACGTAGCGATTGAGCAGCTCTTTCAATGAACCGACATACTTCTGCCGGATTTTCGCTAATTCCGCATCCGAAGAATTATTCGACTGTTGCGCAAACACCGGGAAAGCAAAAATCAACGAAGCAAGAATGAGGGGAAGCGACTTCATGGGCAAAGTATAAGATCGAGATGATGGATAGCAAGATGGGATTCCACCAGAGAATGGCAGCCGCTTCTGCTGACCTTTCGAGAGATGCCGAGCTTCTTGCTTGAGCGGTGCGGCATATTCGTCGACGCAAGTAAAGGGTTCAGGCGTGAAAGATTGACAACCAACGTCTTTGCCCGCTGTCACCTCGGGAACCCCGACTGAGAGCATGCGGCCAAAGCCCTGGTCCGATTTCGTTTCACCGTTTCCGTGTATAAGCGTGAAACGATGAAACGAACGGCAATTTGGCCCCGACTTACTCTGTTGGCCAGGAAAATGCCCTGAAACGAACCGGCGTGTTTTTGCCCGCAGGGCTCCTTGATCGGTTGCCCGGCTCGCGGGTCACGCCGCCCTCAAATTCTGCCATGTCAGACATTTCATGATCGACCCCGTTTTACTGAAACAGGCCAAATGTTTCAGGAAATCGATCCTTATCTCTGATCACAGCATCTGGAATCGAAATAAGCTCGACTAAATCGCCGACATCGAAGGCTTTTTGTTTATTCACCTTTCGAGAGATATTCCAAGATTAAAATCCTCATTTTAGAGGCTACCAACATCAATGTTTTTTGTATTCCACATGTGTTATATTCCAACTAACCACTACGTTATCAACAAATACCACCTCAACTCCTCCGGGCAAGAATTGATTTAATGGAGGATCTTTCGGCTTTTGAAAGTCATAAAAGAAGACACTCAATCGACCTTTTTTCCAAATAGACCCAGGTTCTCCAAATTTTGAAATAATTTCAGACGAAGAATTTCCCTTTTTTCAACGACTGGATCATAGTTGCATCCAAAGCCCAAGCCGAGGATCCAAGTAATATCAAAATCGCACCAAGAATAATTAATGGATTGCTTCTCATTATCTAACAACTGACTTCAAAAGCTCCAAGCTCCATATCGCGCTAACCTTTCATTTTTTGGGAGGATTAGCCATTTCTATTGAAGGTTGAAACGCCTCTAGATATGCCACTACCGCACCTTGCATTGAACCCATATCTCGATGAGGAAGGCCCACGTCGCTTCTTATTTTGTTGATTATCGGCTTGGCACTTTCAAGAATTTTCATCTCCTCGCCATCTACAGTATTTTTTACCTCAATCCGACATATCGCCCTTGCATTTAAAAGCAATATTACACAACTTAACGTCAATATTAAATTGATTATAGTAAGTGCCTTCATATCTATTTCAATCGCAGCATCGACCGCACTTACTTCAGAGATGGAATCACGTAAACGACCATCAAACTCTTCCCGTCGGATGTCTTCAATGCGCCATCAAAGAGTGCGCTTCCAAAAGAGACGGTTTGTTGTCCGAGCATTGTCGTCCCATCCGCCTCAACTTGAGAGGCCAGGCTAAGGGCGCTTCGATCCTTGGAGACGACTGCCTCTACTTCGATCGAGCTCTTCTCGGATTTGCCTTTGAAATGCGCTCCGGACTCTCCCTTAAGAACAGGTGAATCGATGAGGGTTGCCTTCCCGTTCCCCACAAGCTCATCCATCTGATCAAGTGTCGGCGAGGCATTGCCGACCGGATTTTTCGTGATCAGAAAATCAATACCCTCCTGAAGCGGAAGACTGTAGATGAAGAACTTGAGTTGAACCGTCGGACCGGAGGGTGCCTCTGCCTTGGACGAGGCGCAGAACAGAGTGGCGATTGCAGCGAGGTAGAGAGCGATTCTTTTCATCGATGGAATATAGTAAAGAAGACCGCAAGTAACATGAGACCCACCATAAGCCATGCAAAAAACAAGACTATTTTCGACATCTTGTATTTTACGTGAGGAGTTTCCAGAATTATCTCTTTATATTCATCTGAGAATATGTATTTCCCCTTCTTAGAAAGAAGCAAATAGAGGATATAAGCATTGACCAGCGTTCCAATTGGAAATCCTATTAATCCAATGCATGCCAAGACCACACCGGCAATTCTGATTTTCGGATTTAGGGCGCAAAATTGCTTCCCCATGTAAAAAAAACCAACTGCAAATCCCATCAAAAGCAGGGAAGATAGAAGGCGGGATGAACCGAGACTCTCTTTATGTAAAAATGGACCAATAATCGCACTGAACAAACATAGCGTCGCACTTAAATAATAAAGAGAACCAATGGATTTGACAGATGCCTCATGACTCAAATACTTGCGACGAGTTATCTCTGCAGGTTCAGCGGGCTGCGGCGGAGGCGGATTCGGCATGATGTAGGTTTTTAGTTAAATAGCAGTCTAGTTCTGTATTGTTTCAGAGATGAAACCACCCTATACAGAACACGGATAAAATCCCAAATCCAATCAAGATTTTCTTCCAAAGATCAAATGGCTTCATTTGAATTATAAGCAACTCAACGTGAATCTTCTTTATAGCAGTGACTTCTGGCAAATCAGATTCGTAAAATATCCTTTTAGGATTCCTCGACAAATCAATCAAAAGCGCCCTTTGATCCTTCACAGATAAAGTGATACCGCGACCTTGAAGATCTTTCCAAAGCGAAAGATATGCACGAGCAGTAAGCCGCCCCTTAAGGGCGCCGAGAGTCAACATGGACAGAATAAATAGGGAAATGAATATAAAGAATGAAGGGCGATGCAATATTTCATTCATAACGATGTAATGCTAACCTAAAAACTCCGCGGCAACCGCGGCGGGCAAGGGACTGTCCGCCCTACCCTCGATTGGACGTCGCCGAAGCGCCGTGCGGCAGCACGATTCGCACCCAAGGTAGGGCTGCCACTGCCCTGCGCGATGCGCACGTCCTCTCCATCAGTCACTCGGCAGGTCCGGAGGACAATTCCTTGGCCGCCGACTTTTTGAAAGACTTTCTCCACCCTCGGGTCACTGCTGAGTTAGCCCCTCGCCTCAATGCACAACGCGAATACCCTCGCGAACCTCGAAGATGGCTTTGTTGATGTTGGAGATGCCTTGGACTCCTCATTCCTCTTGAGCTGCTCGAGGGCGACGTCGACATATTCCTGGGCTTTGGCTTTCCGCCCCTTGTAGATCGCCGGAGCCTTGTTGAGAGCCTGGCGCGCGGATTTGAGAAGCCCCATGCGGTCCACCGGCTTTGGCGGCTCCAGCATGGACGGCTGAGCCGGAGGTGCCGCTGCCTGGTTGAGGTAATCAAGGGCAAGCTCCATTAAGAGCCTGTTTGAAAACTGCGGAAGGCCGCGTGGAAAATAAAAGGGGAAGGAAATTAAAAGTGTATAGATAAAAGAACCACCTTGGCGGGCGAAAGCAGGGAGGACCGTCTGGCGGCGTTGCGCCTCGCTTACAGCCCGAGAGGGGATGCGCACTCGGCGCGCCTTGCCATCCAGCCCTCCCTGCTTTCGCGCGGCCTCCCGCACTTTTCAAACAGGCTCTAAGGCTGGTCCTTGCAGTAGGCTGAGCTGCTGAAGGCCAGCATGATGGCTGCAATGAGCAAATGGTGGATGGGGGTTAGCGTTTTCATATCATTGTTCGGCTCTTATAAAGCGACGTTCCGTTATTCCCGAATCATCAGAAGGGCTGGTCCTGTAGTGATTTTCTACATCGATGCCGATGAATTCGTTCGAGATTCTTGCAGTTACTTTGAAGCTGGCCATGTGTGAGAACAATGTAACAGAATCTCCGTTCTTCAATTTTATGATATCCCCAGGGTGGACTTCCGATGAATGAGCGTCCTCCTCAAGATACAGGCTTCCACATTCCTTTGATATTTTTGCGAGAACGACGTTTCCACGACACTTAACAGATTCAAAAGGATAACTGGAAGCGGATGCCGATTCTCTTCTGACCTGCCTCAGCGTCGGCGCGTCATAAACCCCAATTCTTCCATTTAAACTATAGATCGTTTTGAGATGAATTGAAATCGATGGAGCCAAAGAATAGATCGAGAAATTTCTAAAACGATCGAAGTTAGACCTGTTCTCTGTGAATGCATAAGGATCCGAGAAATCAAAAACCCGGGCCTTCAGACTAGACGAGAAAAGAGCCAGAGAAAGAGAAAGAAGTGCGACTCTCATATCTTAAAATAAATCTCCACCGTGGCGATGATTCACCTGACCGCACTCAACCCAGCCGCGTTTTGTGCGGCCGCAATCTTTTTGGCGTTGGCGCGATATACGCCGTAGTTGACCCCCGAATAGATAGGCGTAAATAAATCCTTCCGCGTGAGGAACCACTGCCGATCGGCGTCGGGAGCGAGGGAGAAAAATATTTCTTGCTTAGACCATTTCGGACCGCCGTTTCCGATGATAACATTGCCAATGCTCCCGAAAAGCAGCGCAAAGGTTTTCCCATCAAGAGTGATGTCCACGTAACGCGCGGCACTGAACACGAATGTCTCTGATTCGGCACTTAACTCGTGAAGGACTTCGTTGATCTGTTGGAGCAATGGATCATCAGTCGCATAGACAGGAAATGTCTTTTTGATAAATCTGTCCCGTTTGAATCTGAAGAGCATCCATCCAATCAAAAAAATGAGCGGCCCAACAGCGTGGACGATTTGCGAAAATCTCATCTGAATGCTCGCCCGCCCGGCTTACCGAAATAAGGATGCTCCCGCGCGACCCCGCGAACGATGTGAATCGGAATGTCTATCGATAGATTCGGTGAACCAGTGGGACGCCACTAGGAGTTAGCTACTGTGCTTTGGTCAACCGGCTTCACCCGGGTTCTGAATACCATAGCCGCTATGGTGGAATGTCCCGCCATTAAGAACGCCCCGCATGCGATTTCTATAACACCCTTCATGGCGTAGTAACTTGGCTCGCTATGCTGGAGGTGGTACAGCCCGCATAAGAACAAAGCAGCGTCAACGAGATAGAAAAGTCCCTGAAAAAGAACCGTGAGTCCAAAGGTCGCAACGATGATTTGGAAGATTTGCTTGGCTGTCATGGAGAGATAATCGCGTTAGAGGAGGCCCGAGGCGTGCTGGGGATTCAATGATTGGAGAGAGATTCCGGAACGGCTGGAATCGCGTGACGGCCCGAGGCAACCATGCTGCCGCCCTTGGTCGCCATGCGGGACAGAAGGGGGACTCTGCTGTTTTCACAACGGAGCGGATTCTTACCCATTCCGCACCTCTCTCGCAAGCCTCGGCTTCCTACTTTGGAGTCCGTATGAAGGCAGGAAGGCTCTGGGAAAGCTCGGCGGAAATCTGCGCAATCTGTGGATGATTCCATTGCCCGAGCATACGAATCGACGACGCCCTTCCTTAAGGAAACGCTGAATAAATCCGCAGGTCCATGCGCGAGCGATTTTCGCTGTCTGCCTGCGTCGCTCGCCGAAGCAGGCTCTTCAGAGCCAGCCTCTGCGCGCGACTTCGCCATCCTGCAAAACTGGCTCGCGCCTGTCTCCCGCTGCTTTATTCAGCGCTTCCTTTATGCCTTTTCAGGCCTTCGTGTGAGGATTTACCTCACACCGGCGGTAATGCGGAATACTGCGGCTAGCGTGACATCCGGCGCATTGCCGGGATACGTGATCACGAGAGCGTCCGCCTCCTGCTTCCATTGGAGGGGACCGGTATAGCCGAGCAGAGTCATGGACTTGATCACTTTCGCATCAGGCGCAGCTGAGCCGAGCGACTTGATGCGGAGTTGCGTGCCGGCGTTTGGCACAACCATGCAAAATGCGTAGAGCGCGCCATCCTTGCCCACGGTGAAGCGAAAATCCTCGGGGCCGAACGGGAAATCTGCCTGAGCTCTGCCGAGCGCCCCGCCGGGCAGCTGCCTCGGAGGGCCGCCGGGGCCCTCGCCCAGCACCTTCCAGGCGTGGCTGCCGTAGATGCCGGCGCCGTTGACGCGCATCCATACGCCGACATCCTTGAGCATGTCGCGGCTGCCGTCGTCGATCGAGCCGTCGGGCATGAGCGAGATGCAAATGGCCACGCTGCCATCGCGGGAGCACGCCTCGATGATGTTACGAATCATGGCTTTCGGCTCGTGGGCCAAGCCGGGCCGGTAGAACCAGTCGCCGACCTGTGCCTCGGCGATCCATGCCTGGTCGGTCTTGATGCCGCTGGGCAGGCTGCTCTCGGTGGTGTTCACCGTGCCGTTCGTCTTGCGGCGGAATTTGATGATGCTGAAGACATCGACCTTGCCGCGGGTCTTGAGCGCGTGGTTGTAGAAATCGGCGATGACGCGCTGAATGGCGTCGGCCTTGAGGCCGGTGCCCGTGCCCGAGCCACTGAAGGGCTGCTGGTCGGTGCCGTCGGTGTAGATGAAGTCGGGGTCGTAATGATGGACGACGTCCATCATCCGCAGCGCCCACCATTTCGCATACCACTTCGCGTAGTCGAGGTGTCGGGAGAAAATGCCGGGCGGCGGCGGGCTCCATGCGGAATGCGCAGCGGAGTCCACGCCTTTGTATTCGCGGAGGTCCACGCCGTAGAGCATGCGCGGATCGAGGCCCTGCCACCATTTGCCCTTGCCATCGGCGAGCGTCAGATTGCCGTCATACGGAACACCTTTTTTGGGCCCCTCCTTGTCGCTGCCGAAGGACGCCTGATCCCACCACCAGGAATATTCGTGGTGAAAGGAGACGCCGTAGCGGAGGCCGGCTGCCCTCGCGGCCTTCGCCCATTCGCCGAGGAGATCGCGTTTCGGGCCGAGGTTCACGGCATTCCACGGCTGGTAATGCGAATTCCAGAGATCGAACTGATCGTGGTGGACGCCCTGGATGATGAGGTAGCGGGCGCCGGCGTCCTTGTAGAGCGCAACGAGCTTCGCAGGGTCGAGCTTGTTGGGATTCCAGACGCGGAGGACGTCCTTGTAGCCGGAGACGGAAGGATGGCCGAAATCCCGGAGGTGATTCGCATAGGCCGGCGTGCCGGGAATGTAGAGCCGGCGCGCATACCAGTCGCCGCTCTGGCCGGAGGCCTGCGGGCCAAAGTGGACCCATATGCCGAACTTCGCCTCGCGCAGCCAGTCAGGCGTGCCGGGATAGTTCTTTTCAATGGACTCCCATGTCGGCTGGTACGGCCCGCTGGTGATGGGCAGGTCCAGCTTCACCTCGGGGAAACTTTTCAAGTCGCCCATTGGCACGCTATTGATCGGAAGCGGCGCGGGAATGGGCGGGATCGGGGGCAGCGCCGGAAGGTCTTCCCCACGCGCACCGACCAGCGAGCAAGCCAGAATCAGAGGCAGGAGGGAAACGGTAAGGTGTCGGGGAAGCATGTCAGGAAAAACAAAAAACGGAATCTCTCCAAAAAATTTAAATCCGTTTACGAGATCTATAGCGCGCAAAAGGTCGTCTATCCGACAAGTATTTCGAGGCGCTGCTGGTATGCCTGTAGCTGCTGCAGTACCTCGGGCGGGACTTTGTCTGCACCTGGGTTGCGTGAACATTTTTTAAAATCCCCGAATCCGCGTAAAAAAGCCGGTGCCGGATTCTGAGCGGATGGTGAAACGATTTGCGCGAATTGTGCCCTGTCCCTTCGAGGAAGGGACAAAATGAGGGACAATCCACGTTTTTCGCCCCTGCCCGAAAAATCCAATCGCCCGCAGGACCTTTATTTATGCAGGTCTGGAATGATTGGCATTTTCATGGTGGGCAGTGAGGGGATCGAACCCCCGACCAACTCGGTGTAAACGAGCCGCTCTACCGCTGAGCTAACTGCCCCTGGAAAATGCTGACGGGTTCCGAGACCGGAACCCGCAGATCGGGGCAAATGATGCATGCGCCCGGACGCGAATGCAAGAAGATCGCGAGAGATGGAATCTGGAACTCAGGAACTCAGGAAAAATGCGGAGGTGGAAATTCAACGAGCGTTTTTGATCCACAGATTTCGCGGATTTTCACAGAGAGGAGTTGCGATGAAGGCTGTCGAATCTGTGCTCATCGACGAAATCTGTGGATGGATCCGCATCCCCCTACCCTCTGCGCCCCGGCACGGCTATCCCGTGTAGAACATCAGATTCGCCCAGCCCAATCCGACCAAGGTGATGATGAGTCCGATGGCGAGCAGATACTCGTGCCATGCGGAAAGACGGGCGTCGAATCGGGCGTATTCGTATGCGAACAGCGAAAGCGCCATCCCGAGATAACCGAGTGCCATGAGCTCGGCCTGGAAACCATCCACGGGGACGAAGCCGATTTTCCGTCTCAAATATCCAATTGCGAAGGATGACTTCAGGGCAAAGGAGATGAGCGAGCAGAGCACCAGGATCGGCGGCAACACGATCCCGAAAATGAGACGCCCCCACCATGGGGTGCTCCCCTTCATGTCTGGCGAGTCGTCGATCATGCCGAGGGGATCTTACATGACGGGATGTGGAAATGCCTGGATGAATGTGGAATGTGGACTACGGCTCTGCGGAGGTCGAGGGGCGCGGGCGACATTCGAGCAGAGCGAGAAGTCCTGGGATGCGCGGGGAACAAATCAGGAAAGGAGGAAGGTCCATGAGACGGGAATCTGGAACTCAGGAACTCAGGAAAGATTGCGTCGTGGACCCCAATCCTCTGCGACTCGGCGGCTCTGCGGGAGTCATTCATTCAATTGGCAGAGTTCTCCCGCGGAGGCGCAGAGGCTTCGGAGCTTCAGCTTTTCCATCCACGGCTCGGACGGAGCCTCGCTCTCCCGCTGGATCGAATTTTCGCTCCGATCGCAATATTCTGCGTGGGGTTCCACATGGCTTGTAATCGCAAAGCTACGGAACCCGCGGCGCGGCTTCCCTATCGGCAGGGACGAGCGCCCGCAGTGCGGGCGCGTTTCACGGCGCCAGCTTTTTTTGGGCGGTAGGGAAGCCGCGCCGTCGGGTTGCGTCGATTTCTCCTTCGCGTGAGGCCCTTGTATCTAGTCGTTACGTTGGGACTCGGCTTGGCGGCGGGCGAGCTTTTCGCGGTGGGCGGCGGAGTCCGCGCCTTCCACGAGGAGGCAGATTTCGCCTTTCGGCGGATGCGCGGTGAAATGCGCCGCGAGTTCGGCGGGCAGTCCGCGGCGGTATTCCTCGAATTTTTTGGTGAGTTCGCGGGCGACGCATACGCGCCGCTCCGGTGCGAGCCGGGCGAGTTCCTCGAGCGACTTGAGCAGCCGGTGCGGCGACTCGTAGAAGATGGTGGTCCCTGGCCTCTCGATGGCGCGCGTGAGCGCGGACTGGCGCTGACCCGACTTGACCGGCAGGAAGCCGTCGAAGGCAAAGGTGGAGGCGTCGAAGCCGGAGCCGACCAGGGCGGTGATGGCGGCGCATGGGCCGGGCAGGACGGTGCAAGGCAGCCCCTCCTCGGCGCAGGCGCGCACGAGCCGCGCGCCGGGATCGGAAATGGATGGCGTGCCGGCATCGCTCACGACGGCGACGGTGGCCCCAGCCCGCAGGCGCTCGAGCAGTTCGGCGGTGCGCATGGCTTCGTTGTGCTCGTGGTAACTGAGCAGGGGCTTGCTGATCCCGAGGTGATGAAGAAGGAGCCCGCTGTGACGCGTGTCCTCGGCGGCAATGACATCCGCGGACTCGAGCGCCTCGCGCGCACGCGCGGTGACGTCGCCAAGATTGCCTATTGGCGTGGGAACAATGATCAGCATTTCAATTTTCGAATTCCGGGAAGCATGGCGAAGCCAGAATAGATCGAATCGGACGGGATTTACAGGATTTGGAGGATTGAATGTGGAAGACAGGAAATCAGGAAAATGCGGACGAATCTGGAACTCAGAAACTCGGGAAGGGCCAATATGGATGGCCGGTGAACAGCCAATCGAAGAATCGAAAATTCTTTAGGTTTGGGACCACGGATTTCACGGATTGCATGAACGGGAGTTGCGTTGGCGGACATCGAATGTGCGTGGACTGGAGATTCCGTTCATGACGCGCGTCGAAGGAATCTACGGCGGTCGCGGCGCGACACGCCCTACCGCAGAAAACGAACCCGGCAGGTGCCGGGTGTCCTGGCGCGAGCTCTTCTTTGGGTGGGAGGGGCGAATGCCTTTGGTGGAGCGTCCGGCAGCCGCCGGATCCCTAACGCGCTTTCGTTAACCCGGATTTTCACATTCCGTGAAAAATCCGCCCGAAGGGCCGACTCTGTCGGGGTTAACCGCGACAAGGTCGCTCCCGCAAGGATCCTTGTCCCCAAGGGCCTTGCAGGGACGCAAAGTTCACGTCTCGCAGATACGTGAACTTTGCGGGTTAAAGATCATCCCGCGCTACGCGCGGCAAATAGGAACGAACCGCATTAGGGATCCCGCAGTCGCGGGACGTTCCACCTTTTTCATCCACGGCTCGGACGGAGCCTCGCCCTCCCGAATTTACGGGCTAGAATCCTTCCGTGCACTGGCCGACGAGGTCGACGGCGGCGCGATGGATGGCGGTGACGATGGCCTGCTGCTGATCGATCTGAAGGTCGTCGTCCGTGAAGAAGGTCGTATCGGCATTTACGAAGCCGCGCTTGATCGTGGCGCCGGTGACGCGATCGACGAACTCGTACTGGAGACGAAGCATGAGCTGGAATTCCCTCGTGGCCAGCACGTTGGAAAGCACGGCTCGCGCCTGGCGGCGATCGACCCGCTCGAGCGTACAGTACAGGATCGCCTGCGCGCGATCGTCGGGCACGATCTGATAGGTGCCGTCCTCCTGGAACTGCTTGATCGTGGCGTCCGCAAGGAGCACCTCGACGCCCGAGACGAAGGTCTTATTCTTGAACGTCGGGACCGCGATCTTCGTGACATTCTGCAGCATCGCGGGCTTGGCGGAACCGAGGTGGTAGCCGCAGCCGGAGATGAGCGCGAGGGCCAGACTGGCGAAAAAGATAGCGGGTATTCTCATTGGGATGGCAGACCGGGCTCGACTGCAGCGGGGAGCGGTTGAACGTCGTTCACATCGGCGCGCATTTTCGGCTGTTTCTGCGTCGGCTGTTCGTCGGGCACGATATCCTGCTTGGGCGGGCCGTCGTAGTCGGCGAGCGCGGAGGTCTCGACCTTCGCCTGGAGGCGGCGGCGGAGCGCGGCCTTTTCGCCGGTCTCGGCCTTCTCGGGGCCGGTGCGGAGAGCGTCGTCGCCGTATTGGCTGCGCAGCTCCTCGATGCGATCCTTGGAGAGCTGCGCCTGCTTGGTCGACGGCTGGCGGCGGATCACGTCGTTGTAATAGATGATCGACGCCTTCGGATCGCGGCTGAACTCATAGAACTTCGCGATGCGATAGACATCCGATGCCTCCTGGCCGCCGATTTTGGCGAGGTTCTCCTTGGCCTGGGGAACCTTCTCGCTGTCGGGATACTCGGCGAGGAAGTCCTCGAAGGTATTGCGCGCCAGGAGGAGCGAGGAGAGATCCTGCGACTGCTGCGCGAGGCCGATGCGCATGTAAACGTAGGCGATCTGATACAGGGCGTCGTCGCAGACGTCGCTGTTCGGATAGACGTCGAGCACCTTCTGGTACGACTTGATGGCCTCGTACGGCATGCTCTGCTTCTCGAAGGAAAGGCCGAGATTGAACTGAATAACCGGCGCGTATTTGCTGAACGGCGCATTCATGAGAATGCCCGCGTACATCTCCTGTGCGCGCTTGGCGGAGCCGCCGACGGAGATGCCGAAGAATTTCTGCTGGCGGCCCTGGAGGTATTTATTCGCGATGGCGACCTGAGCAGCGACGGCGCGCTCGAAATTCGGCGTATCGGGGTAGTGCGTGAGCAGCCTCTGGTAGGCGTTGAACGCGTGGGACAGATCGCCCTTCGACTCGAGCAGCTCGGCCACGCGGTACTGCGCGGTGGAGGCATCGGTCGCGATGGGGTATTTCTTGAGGGCAGCCTGATAGGCGGCGATCGCGGCATCGGTCGATCCGGCCTGATCGGCTTCCTTCGCAGCGGCGTAGGCGGCTGCGGCGTCGGCTGCCGAGGTCGAGGTCGATGATGACCCGGAGTCCAGAGACTGCGGTGCAGCCTGCGATGAGTGCCCTTGCTGCGCCCTCGCCTGATGTGCAAGCGCGGTCGTCAATGCGAATGACGCGACCGTCAGCAGTGCGCACCGGGCGCTCGAAGTGCCAAAACCACGGAACATGAGGGACGTGAACGTATTGAGTGGCGAATGAGGCGTCAAGGGAACGATGGGTAAACAGCAGACAACCGGCGGACAAGCTTGTTTCAAGCCTGCTGACCGCCGGTTGCCTCGTAGTTATTCTTGCAAAAGCCTAGGCTTCGCTGGACTCGCTGGCTTTCTTTTTCGCAGCGGTCTTCTTGGCCGGCTTGGCCTCGCCTTCCGCAGCGGAGGCTTCCGTCGCTTCCGCGGCGGCTTTCTTCTTGGCCGGAGCCTTCTTAGCCGCGGGCTTCTTCTCCTCGACGGCGGGCGTCTCGACCTCTACCGGCGCGTCCACCCACTCGATGTATGCCATCGGGGCGGAGTCGCTCGGGCGTGGCCCGAGCTTCACGATGCGGGTGTAGCCGCCGTTACGCGTTGCGGCGCGGGGCGCGAGGTCCTCGAAGAGTTTCTTCACGGCGTCCTTCTGCCCGAGGTAGGAGATGGCCAAACGGCGGGCGTGGAGGTCTCCACGCTTGCCGAGGGTGAGCATCTTCTCCGCAAACGGGCGGACGGCCTTGGCCTTGGCGAGGGTGGTCTTGATGCGCAGGTGCTCGATGAGGCTCACGACCTGATTGGCGAGCAGTGCGTCGCGGTGCGCTGAGGAGCGACCGAGTTTGACAGTTTTCTTACGGTGTCTCATTGGAGTGAACGAATACGGGGCTTAGGCCTGGTCTACCGGGCTATCGATGAGGCCGGGCTCGAATTTCATGCCGAGGCCGAGGCCGAGCTGCGTGAGCTTGTCCTTGATCTCGTTGAGCGACTTCTTGCCGAAGTTGCGATACTTGAGCATCTCCGCCTCGCTCTTCTGCGCGAGCTGGCCGACGGTGGTGATGTTTGCGTTGTTGAGGCAGTTGGCCGCGCGGACCGACAGCTCGATCTCGTTGACGCTCATGTTGAGGAGCTTCTTGAGGCGGCTGTTTTCCTGACTGACCTCCTGCGGCGTCTCGTCGAACTCGACCAGGGTGTCGTCGTAGTTCACGAATACGTCGAGGTGCTTGCGGAGAATGGCCGACGCCTGGAGCAGCGAATCGTCGGGGGTGAGACGGCCGTCCGTCCACACTTCGATGATGAGCTTGTCGTAGTCGGTGCGCTGACCGACGCGGGTCTGCTCGACGGCGTACTTCACGCGGGTGACGGGCGAGAAGATCGAGTCGATGGCGATCACGCCGATCGGCATGTCGGGACGCTTGTTCTCATCGCCGGTGGCGAAACCACGGCCGACGTGAATCTCGAACTCGGCTTCGAACTTCTGCTTCTTGTCGAGCGTGCAGATGTGCTGCTCGGGATTGAGGATTTCGACCTGGTTGCTCGGCGTGATGTCGCCGGCGGTGATGGCGCCTTCCTTGTTCACCGAGATGGTGAGATTGCGGATGTCGCTCTCGTGGGCCTTGAGCTTGACCTTCTTGAGGTTGAGAATGATGTCGACGACGTCTTCGACGACGCCGGGCAGGCTGGTGAACTCGTGGGGTGCACCCTCGATCCTCACCGAGGTGATCGCAGCGCCCTCGAGCGAGGAGAGAAGCACGCGGCGGAGGGAGTTTCCAACCGTGTGACCATAGCCGGCCTCGAAGGGCTCAGCGATGAACTTCGCGTAGGTTTCCGTGGCGGTTGCCTCGTCCTTGAGAAGGGACTTCGGCATTTCGAAACGACCGAGACGAATTGGCATGTGTGATAATGAACGCGTCCACCCTGTTACGGGCGTGGCATTCGTGTTTATGGGTGTTCACCGGGTTTCCCCTGGCGCGAGCGGTGGCTTGTCGAGGACAGCTACCTAGGGACCGACGGCGAACTTTTTCTCTTGGTATTTCGCGCGAGCCGAAAAACGTGCCATGCGAATCGTCGCAGGTAAAGCAGTTTTTGAGCAGGTCCGGCCATCGCTCTTCCCGGGCGGATTATCTGCATCCGGATATGGCACACGCTCTGCTCCTCTTCCCAGCAACGCGATTCGTAGGGGAGCAGGGTCGATCGCGCCCTTTATTTATTCTCCATGCACCGGGAGGTTCGGAGGCCAACGTCCAGGGGAGGGACTTGCCTCCGGGCCTCCCGGAATGGGAGAAACAGCCGAGCGAATCTGGAACTCCCGCCAAAGGCGGACACGCAGAAACTCAGGAAATTCCCATACCGGCTGCACGCTGAATGAAAATGGGAAGCTACGGCGGGCAAGGGACTGCCCGCCCTACCACCCGAAGAAAGCCCGCGCCAGGGTCACCTCGTGGTATTGCGTTCTATCCTCGATCGGGCGTCGCCGAAACGAGGCTCCATGCGGAATGATAAGGGAGTCCACGGCTCGGGCGGAGCCTCTCCCTCCCACCAAAAGGAAGCTCGCGCCCGAAATACCCGGCATTTGCCGGGTTCGTTTTTCTGCGGTAGGGCGCGTCGCGCCGCCGACCGCCGTAGATTTCTCAGGCAACGCAGATTCCGCCGGCATCACTCGATCTCGAGGATGAGCGCGGTCGTATTGTCTCGGCCGGATCTCTCGACCGCGGCCTCGACCAGAGATCGAGCAGGACTTCCCTCACCCCCCCCCGAGGCCTGAAGGTACTCGGGGATCTGCGCATCGAAGAGGCCGTCGATCACGCCATCCGTGCATAAGAGAAACCGGTCTCCACTTTCCACCGCCACCGCGCCGAGCTGCGGGTCCACGAACTGATGCCCGGCGCCAAGCGCGCGCTGGAGGGAGTTGCGGGCCGGGTGCTGGCGGGCCTCGCGTTCATTGATCTTCCCCGTGCGATAGAGCCAGCCGACATAGGTATCATCCTCGGTGAGCTGGCGCAGCGGTCCGCCATTGGCCGGCAGGTAGTAAATACGGCTATCTCCGATGTGGGCGAAGCAGAGCCAGCCGGGCCGGAACCAGCAGAGGCTGAGCGTGGCGCCCATCCCGTCGCATTCCTCGTCGCTCCCCCCGAGGAAGAGGAGCGCACGGTGGATGTCGTGAAAGAGCTCGGTGAGCACGTCGTCGAAACTGGAGTCGATGCCGACTGCCTGCTGGCGGAAAGCGGGCGGCAGTCGCCGGGTGATCTTGTCCACGGCCACACGGCTGGCGAATTCCCCCGCCTTGGCGCCGCCCATTCCGTCGCTCACGGCAAAGACGAAGTCTCCCCTCTGCGTGGATGATTCCCCCAGCCTGCCAAGGTGATGCACCTCCTGGCCGTCGAATTGAAGACAGAGGAACGAATCCTCGTTATTCGGGCGCACCCGCCCACGGTCCGTCCAGCCGGACCACTTCAGCCGGCTCTCCGGACAACTTGGCAATTCCATCATTCGACGACTCCCCGAGAATGGTGGCGAACTCGAAGTCGATCAAGCAGAAGCGACCATCGCTTTGACGATAGGTCACATTCCGCATCTCGGCGTCCTCGTGCCTCACCCCGTACTCCTCCAGCTCATGGTAAATTTCCTTCATGCGCTCAGCATCGAGGTGATCCACGCGCGAGCCGCAGTTCGTCGTCACGATCTTGAGCTTCTCCGGATCGACCTCCAGCAGCCGGGGCACGAACAAGCACTCTCGATCCTCCAGATATCGGAGGACCTTCACCTCGTTTGCAAAGCGCTCCTCCGCATGCGGACCGCGAAACGTCTTGTGCACCCGCCCGTCGAATCCGATCCGCACGGTTGCCCTGAGCGTGTCTTTCACCTCGTGCATGCCTGTCCAGAATCGCCCCCCGGCCGCCGAGCCGCAAGCGGGGAAACCAGATAAGCGTGTCGAAATTTGTACAGACTGCCTGACAATCAAGAAATTGCGGACATTCCGATTGCGCAGGTGGCATCGATCTTGCTACCTCAGCCTTGCTCACCCCAATCTGCGCCGACAGGGAGAAAAGGGTCAAAATACACCATCCTTGCGGGGAGCCCGGCGCAATCCGCATCAAAAACAGACATCGCATCCAAGAATATGGCGAAGTATAAACTGGAATACATCTGGCTCGACGGTTACGAGCCCGTTGCAAACCTCCGTGGCAAAACTCAAATCAAGGAGTTCGACAGCTTCCCGACGCTCGAGGAGCTTCCGAACTGGGGCTTCGATGGCAGCTCGACCAAGCAGGCCGAGGGCCACAGCTCCGATTGTATCCTGAAGCCCGTCGCGGTTTATCCCGACACCACCCGTGAGAACGGCGCCCTCGTGATGTGCGAAGTCCTCCTCCCGGATGGCACCCCGCACCCGACGAACGCTCGCGCCACCATCCTCGACGATCCGGACGCATGGTTCGGCTTCGAGCAGGAGTATTTCCTCTACAAGGACGGCCGTCCGCTCGGTTTCCCGAAGGAAGGCTTCCCCGAGCCGCAGGGCAAGTACTACACCGGCGTCGGCTACTCGGCCGTCGGTGACATCGCCCGCGAGATCGTGGACACCCACCTCGAGCTCTGTCTCGATGCCGGCATCAACCACGAAGGCATCAACGCCGAAGTGGCCAAGGGCCAGTGGGAATTCCAGATCTTCGGCAAGGGCTCGAAGACGGCCGCCGACCAGGTGTGGATGGCGCGCTATCTCCTCCTCCGCCTCTGCGAATCCTACGGCGTGGACGTGAACTGGCATTGCAAGCCGCTCGGCAAGGACTATGACTGGAACGGCTCGGGCATGCACTCGAACTTCTCCACCAAGTACATGCGTGAAGTCGGCGGCAAGGAATACTTCGAGTCGCTCATGGCTGCGTTCGACAAATACAAGAACGAGCACATCGCTGTTTACGGCCCGGACAACCACCTCCGCCTCACCGGCCTGCATGAGACGCAGTCCATCGACAAGTTCAACTACGGCATCGCCAACCGCGGCGCTTCGGTCCGTGTGCCCCACAGCTTCGTGAACAACGGCTACAAGGGCTACCTCGAAGATCGTCGTCCGAACTCGCAGGGCGACCCGTACAAGATCGCCAGCCGGATCCTGCAGACGATCGCGACGGTCCCGACGCCCTAACGTCGGAGTCCATTCAACGGAATTTCACAGGGATTAAGGGAGAGAAATTCCGATAAACCAAACGCCGCCATGCTTCCCGCATGGCGGCGTTTGACGTTTTAGGGGGGGGAGAGATGGAGGGCGGGGATGTTCCCTGTTCGCTATGCTCGATCTCGCGTTGTATCCGGGCATGCCGTGACGTGAGAATAGTCGGCGCTTTCATCGAAAACGCCCTACCGTACGGGACGACGCGCTTACGCGCGGAGAGCAATTGGGCCGATGCGGGCGTCAGCCCGGATTTTTCAAATCCAGCGAAAATCCCCCCACAGGGCCGACTCTGTCGGGGCAGGCCATTCGCCCGCAGGGCGAATGGCGTCTGGTGGGTAGGGCGTTTTCGATGAAAGCGCCGTAGATTCCCCCTCATTCCCATCCGCGTGGAGCCCCCCCTTCCACCGTGCGACAGAAAAGAGCCCCTACCCCACCTCGAAGACGCACTCGTAGAGGCCGCCGGTGGTGCGCGATGTGCGCCGGACGCGGGTGCCGAGCACGCGCTCGAAGAGATCGCGCTCCATGGTCTCGGTCTCGGGAAACTCCGTGAACAACTCCGCGATCGGGCTATGCCGCTCGATGATGCGGAGTGGCGGCCCGAGCTCCAGCTCCGGCACGCAGCCCTCCTTGTCACGCAGCCGCATGAACCATTTTGCCTTCTCTTCGATCGTATCGCCTCTCAGCCGCGCTCGGTATTCCTCCGCCTTCTCGCGAAAGTGGATGAAGAGGAGCTTCCCGGGAGCTGTCGGTCCGAAGAGCTGACGGGCTGCCTGCAACACGGAGCGCAGCATCTCGTGGGATTGCTGCGGGAATAGCTCGTGGGATTTTCGGGTGAGCCGGTAGAGAAGCTCAGGGCGGCCGACCGGCTTCGGATTTCTCCAGGTATCGAGGTAGCCGTCGCGCTGGAGATCGAGGCAATGCTGCTTCACGCCCATATAGCTCATGCCCAGGCGCCGGGCGAGCTCCTTCACAGGCAGCCCGTTCGACCGCTTGATCTCGTGGAGAACGGCAATCCGCTGCGTACGGCCGATTTCAGTCAGAATGCGATTCATGCAGGCAGCTTCCAGTCCGGATCATGGTCCCAAAGGCCAAGAGACTGTCTGAAAAGTGCATGAAGCCGCGCGGAAATAAAAGGAGAAGATCAGATGTGTATAGAGCAGTAACAAGCACCCTCGCGGGCGAAAGCAGGGAGGGCCGTCCGGCGGCGTTACGCCTCGCTTACAGCCCGAGAGGGATGCGCACTCGGCGCGCCTTGCCAACCCGGCCTTCCCTGCTTCCGCGCGGCCTCCCGCACTTTTCAGATAGCCTTTACGTCACAGCAACTCTCCACAGCGAATCCTTGAGCGGATCCATCAGTCGGGTGTCAATCAGCGCTTGAGGATTTCGTAGGTCTTCTGGTCACCGCGGTTGATGTTCAGCAGGACGCCATCTCCCTCGGCGTCTCCCAGAGCGCGGACCAAGTCGTCCGGCGTGCGCACGGGAGACGAGCCGACCGAAGTCACCACGTCGCCCACCTTCACGCCAGCCGTCGCCGCCTCGCTGCCGGGCTGGATACCCGTGACGAGCACGCCTTCCTGCGCCTGAAGCTTCAACGCCATCGCGAGATCGGGAGTCACCGCCTTCAACGACATCCCGGCGGTGGCTGTCCGCGATGGAGGAGCACCCCCGCCATTGCCCTGGGTACCCGGCGAGGCGCTGCCGTCCTGCGAATCGTCCGCGGAATCGTCGTCTCCCCCCTGCTGTGGGACAGGCTGAATGCGCTGGTTCACTACCGGGAGAACACCATCTGTATGCTCGGCGGTGCGCACCTTGACCGTAAGGACCTGGTGATTTCTCCAGACCTGGAGCGAGACCTCATCGCCGACCTTTTTATCGAGGACGACCTTCTGAAGCTCGCGGGCCGTGGAGACCGGGACTCCATCCACGGAGGTGATGATGTCATTGCGCCGCAGGTCGCTCGTACTCGCGGGAGTGCCCTCGACGATGTCGTAAACGAGAATGCCGCTCGGCAGGTCGGGATAGCGCTTGCTCAAGCCCGGGATATCCTCCACGCCACGGATCTGGATACCGAGCCATGGGCGACTGGCATGCCCGTCGGCGATGAGCTGGGCGGCGATCCTTTTGGCCATATTGATCGGGATGGCAAATCCGAGGCCGCGGTTCAGGCCGTTGATGAGAGTATTCACGCCGATCACCCGGCCATCGATATCGACGAGCGGGCCACCGCTGTTGCCTGGGTTGATCGAGGCGTCGGTCTGGATGTACTCCTCGTAGTCGCGGCTGCCCGTGATATCGGTGCGCCCCTTCGCGCTCACGATGCCGTAGGTGAATGTATTCCGCAGGTCGTAGGGCGCACCGAGCGCAAAGGCAAACTGGCCGACGCGCGCCTTGTCGCTGTCGCCCAATTCCTCCACGGGAAGGTGCGAGGCATTGATCTTGAGCACCGCCAGGTCGGAGATGGGATCCGTTCCCACGATCTTCGCGAGAAACTTACGCCCATCCTTGAGAGTGACTTCGAGGTGCTTCGGATCGCCATCCTCGAGCACGTGGTTGTTCGTGAGAATGTAGCCGTCGGAGGTGATGAAAAAACCGGACCCCTGGTTCGTCTCGGGGGGAGCCTGCTGATCCGGATCCTGCTGGAAAAACTGCATGAGGGGCGAAGCCAGCGGGGCGGAATTCCGATCGCCTCCCACCTGCGCCTCTATAACCACCACACCTGGCGAGACCTTGTCATACACCGAGGCAAACGCATCATTGAGACTATGGGCGAGATCGAGCGCATTGGGAGCAGGCTGTGCAGGATTGCTTTCTGCTCGTCCAGCTCCCTGGACGAGCAGCCCGCACCCTATCGCGAGGACGAACCGATTCATGCCGCGAACCTATTCATGCCTGATGCAAATTCAAGGCGCGCACTACAAAATCTTAAGGGTGGCACAAAAATTGCCTTGTCCCTCTTCAGACGAGGTGCAATCTAGCACGTGCCAGGCTGTACACCCATCTCGAACAAAGCCAAGCAGATGCCGCAAAAGCCTAAACCGAGCAAGCCAAAGGGATTCACACTGCGTACGATCCCCGAGGAAGCCCAGTCACAAGCCGGAGAGTCGCTCCTCCCTTCGATCTCTTTCGAAGATCTGGGCGAGCTCCCTCATGGCTATGGTACCGATACCATTTTCCTGATCGCTCAGGAGCCGCATTGGCTCTTCACGTATTGGGATATCGACATTGCCCGGCACCCGGGCGGAGCCACCTTCCTGCGCTACTATACAGGCAGCGGTGATGTCGAAGGGGAGATCGAAGTCCCATTCGAAACCCGGAACTGGTACATCCCGGTCGAGCAAGCGAATGGCGACTACTATGTCGAGATCGGCTATCACCGCGGCAAGTCCTGGAATGTAATCGCGCGGTCCGTGACGGTCACCACACCGCCGGATGGAATGGCGACCTCTGAAAGCTTCGATTACGCGACGGTGCCCTTCCACCTGAGCTATCAGCGACTGATCGATCAACTCGAGTCCGCACTGAAATCCGGTGAGGATTTGCTCACCGCGGTATCTCGACTACAGCAGGGTGGCGATTTTTCGGCATTCCGCATCGAGGATTTCCCAAATCTCCTCGGCGAGGATCAACGCTCCCTGCTCGGTGCACTGCTCGGCCCGGACCTCCTTTCCGAACTCGCGAGTGGGAATCTGAGTTCGGCAGAGATCGAGGCGAAGATCCGTACACACCTGGAGGAGCGAATCTCCTCCGGCGGTGGCGCCAGCGAATTTCTTTCTTCATTCCGCGAGACTGCGGGAGCGAGTCTCTTCAGCGCCGGGGCATTCTCGAGCGAAATGGCGGCCGGCTCGTGGAGCATCGCCGCATTGGCGAGCTGGGCGGCTGGTGCCGTATCGAGCTGGGTCGCCGCAGGCGGCGAAGTCAGCAGCTGGTCCGTCGGCGTGGCAGGTACGACCAGCTGGTCGAGCTGGAGCACTGTCGAAACGTCTACCGAAACAACCGGCGCGAGCGGCGGCATGAGCTGGGCAGCCGCACTCGGGGCAAGCTGGGCGCAGGCCGCCTTCGGCAGCTGGACGCAAAGCTCCCTGGGAAGCTGGGAACAGGCCGGGCTCGCAAGCTGGAGCCAGGCGGCACTTTCCAGCTGGGGTCAGACCAGCGCGAGCTGGGCAGCAGGAGTCGAGTCGAGCAGTGCCATGCTCTCGATGTCGAGCTGGCTGCAGGCCGTGCAGTCGAGCTGGGCGCAAGCCGCTGTCTCGAGCTGGAGCTCTTCGGAGGTCTCGAGCTGGTTTTCCGCTTCCGCCGTCACGAGCTGGAGCGGTTCGTCCGAGACGCTGAGTTCGTTCGGTCAGGAGCGGGGCTTTTTCATGCACGTGAATGCCGAGGTCATCTTCTACGGCGGCACGGATCCTCGCGCCAAAGTGACGATCGATGGCCACCCGGTCGCTCTGAATGCAGATGGGACCTTCCGGTACCATTTCATTTTCCCAAACGCAGATTACGAGATCCCCATCGTCGCGGAGTCGCCGGACGGCATGGAAACCCGCTCGGCAAAGCTGCGCTTCCATCGGGATACCGGCAAGGTCGGCATCGTCACCGATACACCGCAGCCGCCACTCGGCGCCCCCATGGGCGAGAAGTAGCCGCCGAATGCCGCGGGCTCGCGGCAAAAATCCAAAGAGCGCAGGACTTCCGCAGAGACGAGAGACGCAGGGAAGGGAGCGGAGCTGTCCTCATTTTCGCACAGAGTCTCCGCCTCGGGTGTGGCAATCTCACACGAAGTTCAAAAACTCCGCGGCCAAGGGATTGTCCTCCGGACCTGCCAAGTGACTGATGGAGAGGACGTGCGCATTGCGCAGGGCAGTGGTCAGCCCTACCTTGGGTGCGAATTGTGCTGCCGCACAGCGGCTTCGGCAACGCCCGATCAAAGGTAGAGCGGCACGGCGCGGCTTCTCATCTTAGGGCCGCGCACCGCCTCAGAAATTCTCCAAATCCACAGCCGCCTAGCCCGGCTACAGGATATAGCCTTCTTCGCCGTGCTCGGCGAGGTCCAGGCCGGAGTGTTCTTCCTCCGGCGTGATGCGCACGGGCATGACCAGCTTCACTGCATAGGCTGCGATCGTGGTACCTACCACCGAGACGACGAGGGTGACGGCCATTGCCTTGAGCTGCTCGATCCAAAGACCATGGCCCACGAGTGCGGCGAGACCGTTGGCCTGGGCGGCAGGTCCGAGTAAATTCGGATTCACGGAAACGTCGGCGAGCAGACCGGTGAGGAGCATACCCAACGTGCCGGCGACGCCGTGAATGCCGAAGACATCAAGGGAGTCGTCGTATTTGAACCAGTTCTTGAGTTTGAAAACGGCGAAGAACGGGATGAGCCCGCCCAGCACTCCGATGGCCATTGCGCCGCTGGCGTTCACGTAGCCGCAGGCCGGGGTGATGCACACCAGGCCGGAGACGATGCCCGAGCAAAATCCCAGCACGCTCGCCTTCCCGCGAGTGAAATATTCGGCAAGCGCCCATGTGCCGCTCGCCACCGCACCGGCCAGCGTGGTGGTGAGGAAGGCATTCGATGCGACGCCATCCGCAGCCAGCGCGCTGCCGGCGTTGAATCCGTACCACCCGACCCAAAGCATGCCTGCACCAACCATACAGAGGACCATGCTGTGCGGCGCGAAGAGGTCGCGACCGAATCCCATGCGCCGCCCTACAATCAAACACAGGGCAAGAGAACTCCACCCGGATGCCATCTCGACCACCGTGCCACCTGCAAAATCGATCGACCGGATCTTCGCCGAGGGATTCCAGACTCCGTTCATAATGCCATCCACACCCCATGACATGTGGGCAATCGGCAAATAGACGAGGAACATCCAGATACCGAGGAAGCAGAGGATCGCATGAAACCGCATCCGCTCGGCCACCGTGCCGATGATTAGGGCCGGCGTGATAATGGCGAACATGAGCTGAAACATCGAGAAGACGTCCTGCGAGACCCAGCTCGAGTATTCCGGATTCGGGCGCGCCCCCACCCCGCGCAAAAACGCGAAGTCCAGTCCGCCAAGGAATGGAGTGCCGTGCGCGAAGGCGAGGGAGTATCCCACCGCCCACCAAATGACCGTCACCAGCGTCGTGGCTCCCATGCATTGCGCCAGGACGGATAGAACGTTCTTCCTACGGACGAGTCCTCCGTAAAAAATGGCCAGCCCGGGCAGCGTCATGAACAGCACGAGTGCCGCCGAGACCATCATCCACGTATTGTGACCCGGGCCCGGTGCCCCGATTACAGGCGAATTCACCCCGGCGGGAATCTTTCCGTCCGCTCCCTCGAGCGCGGCGGATGGATCGGTGTTTCTGAAATAAGCCTCTACTGCGGAAAGCCGCTGTTCAACGCTCGCCGTGGGCCGAGGCTCTCCAGCCAAAGCGGCAGATATCGACAGCGAAATAACAATGATGGAGTACAGCCAAAATCTCATCGGCGGGCAGCGTAGATACGAACCGCCGTCGTTGTCCAACCGAGATGCAAGCCAAACCCGTGATGGGTCAAAATTTTACAATTCACTCCCGGCGAAGGAGTTGGAACTTCCGACGATTACTTCTGTAAGCCGCCCCCGCCGTTCTCGGATGCCGGATCATTAGGCCCGGCGGAGGGACCTTCACTCGGGGAAGATGGGAAGCTACGGCGGTCGCGGCGCGACAGCTCTACCGACCTAAGGAATAACTCCCGTCGTGGGCATCCGGCATTTGCGAGGCTCGCCTTTCGACGACAGGTCGCGGCGCGCCGGAGCTGCCACAAGATCCAAAATGCCGATTCTCCTCAAACGTACCGGATCTCGGCGTCCTTCGCGGATGAAACGAGGCCGTGCTTGCGCAGGAGCGCGGCGAAAAGAGCGATGGCCCTTTTCTCCTCTTCGCCGAGATCGAAGCGGATGTAGTCGGTGAGATATTTCTGTGCAAATGCCGGATCGAGCTCCGCTGCGGCGATCCGCTCACGGGCAGCGAGGCCGACGATTTTCACTGTCCGGAGGGCTTCTGCAATGCCGGCGGGATTGTCGAGTCCCTCCCGGAGCACCCAGCAGGCAAAGACAAAGGGCAGTCCGGTGCAGCGCATCCATTCGGCCCCGAGATCGAGGATATGCCATTCCCCGCCGGTGTGCTCCCGGCGGAACGCAATGGCAGGGTCGCCAATGATCACTCGTGCCTGGGCCTCATCGCCGGGCGACGCGTTGTAGTCGAGGTCGAGCCCGTGGAACTCCGCGAGCACGCACTGCACAAGATGCGAGGAGGTGCGCGAGGCCGGATCGAGCGCGACGCTTTCCAGCTCCGCCAGCGGCTCCCGGTGTGCCAGGAAT
>Ga0207702_10000582_pt1 | contig 40735 bp, 46 predicted proteins | sample KBSCornC62_FD_184302 | JGI IMG/M metagenome (GOLD analysis project Ga0207702, IMG submission 184302) | Corn rhizosphere microbial communities from Kellogg Biological Station, Michigan, USA - KBS Corn C6-2 (SPAdes) (version 2) | ecosystem: Host-associated > Plants > Roots > Rhizosphere > Soil ... | reverse complement strand
GTGCACTTCACCAAACGAGTTGATGCCGACATGAAGTTCGCCATTGCTGAGTACTACGGGGCGAGCCATCTATAATTCCCCGTGCCCATGATGTTCGTAGAGACGGAACCGTACATCACGAAGTGCATTAATGAAGTACAAGAACGCATCATAGGGCGATTCATACGGACTAAAATATGCATGCACATCGCCATCGGTGAAATACTTCGTGCACATATAGTACGCGTGGTCGCTCGTCGTTAGGCGGCGCCAATCGCCAATAAGCGCGTCGTCTTTAGTGCGGAGAATATCACCTTCAAGATCATACAGATGCCGCATTGCCTCGTGCTGCATTGCATTGCCAAGCCAGGCTGAAAGATCACGCTCAGTATCTGCCCAGGTTGTTGTGTATGGTGTATCAACTTCATCAGCCGCTTCGAATGTGTCACACGCCTCACTTGCTGTATAGAACGTATTTGCAGGGTTAGCGAGCCATCGGCCAACAAAATCTCTAAAGAAATTAAAGATACCGGTGTCTTCCCAGATGTTCTCACCGAATGTTTCAAAATCCATAAACAGGTTGATCACTTCGCCATCATCGCCAAGTGCTGTATTGACCCAATTGTCGTACTTGTCGGCGGTAAGCGGGTATTCTTCCCAGGCACGGTTACTAAAGCGAAAGGCGACATCATCGCTCAGGCGATAGTTTTTCATCAACAACTTAATGTTATCGGTAGCAACTGGTTTATACACGTAGTTCGGGCTGCGCCAGCCTAAGATTGGATCCCAACCCTCAGACAATATGCCTTTAAAGCCATATTCGTCAGCCCAGCGTGCAAGATTATTATCATAGCTAAGCTCAGTGTTACGAAATACCGATGTCTCAACGCCAAATACATCACGAATCTTCTGACGGTGCTTTTCTACCTGGTGTTCAAACTCGCTGCGGCTGTAGAAAAACGCAAGGCTGTGGTAGTAAGTTTCAGCGACAATTTCACATCGGCCCGTGTCAACAAGTGCCTTAAAACTATCGATAACGTCCGGGCCCCATTGCTCGGCTTGCTCAAGCAGTGTGCCAGTAATAGAGAGTGATACTTTAAAATCAGGGTGCGTATCAAGAAGCTCTTTAAGGAGCTTCGTCATTGGACGGTACGATTTGTTGGCAACCTTCTCAAAAATCTCTTTGTTGTTACGGTGACTTTCGCTAAAAGGCCCAAAATAATCATGGTTTTCGGCCGTATCAAATACCGTGTAGTCACGTACGCGCCATGGCTGGTGAACGTGTAGATAGAGCACTATCCCGCGCTTACTCATACGGTTGCTCCGATTTTCATGTTGTCATATAAATGCATACACTTTCGGGCAACGTCATGCCAGCTTAAGCGAGCATACTCGTTTTTCACATCTTCACGAAGCTGCTGCGAGAGTGCAGGGGAAGTGGCGATACCAACAAGTTGGTCGGCAAGTTTATCGGTATCCCAAAAATCATAACGCATAATGCTTTTAAGCACCTCGCCGACACCCGACTGCTTGCTAATAATAAGTGCGCTACCGTAATGAGCCGCCTCAAGAGCCGTAAGACCAAATGGTTCGCTTACACTACTCATCACAAATACATCAGCAACGCTATACGCATCGCGCCATTGTTTGCCGCGCACAAAGCCTGTAAAGAATACCTTATCAGCGATACCAAGCTCTGCAGATAGCGAAATAAGTTCATCGCGTTGCTCACCGTCGCCGGCAAGTAGTAGCACGAGCTTGTCATAACGCTCGCATGCTCGTGCCATACCGCGTACGAGTTGCGTTAAACCTTTTTGCGCCGTAAAACGCGTCACCGTAGATATTACCGTGTAGCCTTCACGGCGAAGCGATTCAAGATAGCGATAGGTACGACCATCATAATCATAGGTACCAAGTGAAGCAGGATCGATAGCATTATGTACTACCTCGATTTTATCTGCAGGAATACCATAACGATGGATAATTATATTTTTAGTAATACCACTCACCGCAATAATACGATCAGCCATCATCAATCCTTGGTACTCGATCTCGTGCACAATAGGGTTGCCAGTTCCAAACGAACCGGCACGGTCAAACTCGGTCGCATGCACGTGCACGATGAGCGGCGCATCAGTAAGCTGCTTTGCGCGCATGCCAGCTTCCATAGTCAACCAGTCGTGCGCGTGAATCGCATCAGGCACACGAAGCTTTTTACTCTTAATCATTCGCTCAACGAACGTTACGTAGCGTTTTTGTACGCCCCGCATTGTCTGCAGGTCGCGCATATCAACTTCATCAAGATCTAGCTGATCAACCGACTTGCTGTCATAGGCACCCATAATGCCAAACTTATGGATAGGATTGAGGGTGGTAGCGGCGTGGATAGTCATGTAATCCGTGCCCGGATGATGAGCATCGTAGGGCAAGACGAAGTCAATCGAAGCACCTTGCTGCGCCAATGCTTTCGACAAATGGTAACACGCCACACCTAGGCCTCCGCTATTGTGTGGCGGGAGCTCCCACCCTAACATTAATATGTTCATAGCCCGTCTTGCTAGATCACCGTTTTGTTGTAATCAGCTTACCCCTCGTTAGTGATTTCATTTACCCTCAGTATAGCCCGATGCATAAGCAAAATGCAACCCGCCGTGAAAAGATTTTAACATTTGTATCACCACCGTTTAACTTGTATAATATAGCTAATGAATACAACCTCCCAAAACGCATCTTTCTTCAAAGATTTGCAGCATCTTATTTTCGAGCCAAATGCGCTGCGTTCAGTCATTATTCTGCTTATCGCGCTCATCGCAGCGTTCCTATTAAGCCGTATTTTGGCACGGGGAATTGTGAAATTAGCACAGGTTATTGCGGTACATAGTGATAATGAATCAAACGAACTACGCCAGACGCGTCTTCGCCAAACCGAAACCTACTTAAGCATTACTATCGCCGTAGTGCGCTTCTTTGTCGTCGTAATTGTCGGACTTATCGCATGGCGCGCACTGAGCCCATTTGGTCGCGACGGTGGGGCAAACAGCGTCGCTGCCATTGGTGCCGGTACGGTATTTGTCGTCATCGCTGGCCAAACCATCGGCATCATACTACGTGACCTTACTTCTGGATCAATTATGATCACCGAAGGCTGGTATAAAATTGGCGACTTTGTAAAGCTTGAGCCATTCTTTGAGGTTTCAGGCGTCGTTGAGCGCTTCACCCTCCGTAGTACCAAAATCCGTACCCTTAGCGGGGAGGCAGTATGGGTGCATAATCAATACATCCAGGCAGCGCACATCACTCCGCGCGGCGTGCGCACACTTGCGGTTGATGTGTTTGTACGTGATAAGGATGCGGGCATTGCGGCGATCAAGAAGATTATTTCGGCAATTCCGCGCGGCAAGACAATGCTTGCACAACCACTCAGAATTACCGGTACTGAAGAGTGGGGTGAAAATCGCTGGCGCATCACCGTTACCGGCCAGACCGCCCCAGGCCGAGAATGGTTGATTGAGAAGTTCTTCGTTGAGGCAGTGAACGACCTTGATGATGGCAAGGTAGGGAAAGATAAGCTCATCGCATTGCCACCGATGGCGCGCTACGCCGACGAAGTAGCTGACCGCCAGTTTAAACGCGCGGTACGTATTAAAGAAAACGAACCAATCGAAGAAGTGTAGCACTCTCGAGAGAGATTTGTTATAATACAAAGGCTCTATAGGGGTGTAGCTCAATTGGTAGAGTAGCGGTCTCCAAAACCGTTGGTTGTAGGTTCGAGTCCTATCACCCCTGCCAAGAATTTTCACTAAGTCTACAGACACAACTGTAGACTTTTTAGTACAGAAAAGTTTGATCGAGTCCTAACTGCGACAGTAAATGATAAGGCGCGCGACCAAGTATGTCCGATGAACCTTAATTTGCTGGAACGTAACGAGCCACTACAATTCCGCGCCAGTAGGTTTTTGCTTCAATAAGCTGCAGACTTGTCTTCTGGGTAAAGATGCTTAAGCCGTCGTGTAGTATTGTCGGGTTGATAATAAAGTGATATTCGTCGACCAGATGTTCACTTACGAGTGATCGAGCAAATGCCACACCGCCAAAGGCCAGAATATTAGATTTTTCCTTCTGCTTGAGTTCACGAACTATCTCCGTTAACGACTGTTCGGCTACGGTCGTACGCGGCTGCTCCAGAGGAACTGAATGAGGATGACGTGAAAAACGATCTTACGCGCATTCACAACGCTTTGGGCAAAGTTTGCTTGCGAATTGTCGGTTTTCTCGGCCATGGCCGTCCAATGGTCAATAAAACCTTCTTGCGCCATACGCGAACTGAGCAAGATGGGGGAGCGCCGACGCTTGTGTACGATTTTACAATTAGGACGCCATGCCAAACGGGCAGCTCACTGCCGCCAACGTTATGGAAAAACATCACCCGTGTCCGTTTGGGTTGGGACGGGATCTAAAAGTCCCATTGGATGCAATATAGTGAACGCCTACCGGCAAAGTCATTGCAATTAGCTAAATATTGTCTTCTTGAGAGGGCAAACACAACCTAAAGGCAAAAACACGTGTGCCGATCTTAACGCAGTTTTTTAGCAAGAGCTAATTGGTTGGTACTGGTTTATACCATGGCCGGATTTGAAAAAGTGTATACAAAAAAAGTATTGAAGTAACTATCATGCCAAATAATGGTCCGACGCTTGGAATACTTGAAAATATGCGTACAACTCCGTAAGCGAGGTTGCAATATACACTGTAATAGAGCAGCTCCCAGCCGAGGCGCCTACGCTTGATAAGGCTAGGAAGCGACAATAGTTGCAGCGCTATCTCAAGACCCATAATGACAAACGCGATGTAAAATAATAGATTTGGCACACCCGTGGCGGCATGTGCAGCATCCCAATAGCCCCAACCAATCCAGGGCTGTATTATGACTATTGCTGGTACTATAAGCCAGGCCCAAGCGACAATTATTTCACAGAACCATTTGGGGAGTTGGTACGGAAATGTCTGAACGAAAAGCTTGTGAAGTATTGTTTCTAGTTTGTGTGTCATCTTAAAACCCTTTACTTTGCTTTATAGACGGCTTTAGTATCGCGGCGGTTAAGTGTGATGGCCAGGCCAATCAGCAACAGGGCACAGAAGACTTGTTCGACTTTCATCCAAATCGGAAAATCATCCGGTATGGCAGTTGTTACAGCTATGGCTACGATCATGATTGCCGACGTAATGCGTAGGCGCAAATAAGCACGCTTTTTGCCTTGCATTGCACCCCTGGCGAATAGGGCCATAAGAAGGGATGTGGCAGCTACGATAATGCCATGTACCCAAGCTTCTTTTGTGGCCTCTGTGTTGTTGCCATGCAACGCAATCAGTACCCCAAGAGCACCAAGGCTTACTGTCACGTAGCCTGTGACGTATAGAGCGATCGCTTTTATGTGTGAATTGTTGAAGGTAGTAGTCATTTATTATCCTTTATGTACATATTAGATTTAGTGATGAAATAGTTTTTTAATTTTACGGTTGATGCATATCATTCTTCTTTCCGTATGCTAGATGCGGTGGCACGCATAAATAGCTGTATAATTTCTGCAATATAGTGCGAAACGTCTAGTGAGGGGTGTAAAAGAATGTAATAGGATGAACTGTCTATAACCAACCTAACAGCGGCCGCAAGCAACTGTGGATCAAAAGCACCGAACTCTTTTGTTTTCTGTCCTTCAGACAACATTGTAGCGAGCCAATGCGTAGGTGCTTCGTTTTGCGTTAATGGAGTGCTATCGTCAAAATGACGCCTGCTCGTATTTCGCTCGATTTCATGAACCGCAGCGATCGCTTCAACGTTATTGGCTATAAATTGTATGTTTGAGGTCAGATATGCCTTTAATTTTTCCTGGTAGGTCTGAGCTTGCATTATGAATGATGTCATGTAGGCGACGCCATCTTCAAACACAGTGCCGATTATCGCCTTGTCGATTGCCGATCGTGATTTAAAGTGGTAAAGAACAGTGCTTTTTGAAGCTAAAGCTTCATCGGCTATCTTTTGTACAGAAGCACCGGCGTATCCATCGCGATTAATAACAGTAATAGCGGCTGCAATAATATCAGCTCGTCGCGCCTGCTGTGTTCGCGTGATAGTATTTTTAATTTCTGAATTTGACTTCACGGTTATATATTAGACCGAATGGTCAAATTATGCAATATGATCCTGTCTTCTCGCAATGCCTAAAATGACAACTACCCTTGAGGCATTCCTAAGGAGTCTAGCCATGGGTAACGCTGGATACAACTAGACTAGTTCTAACTTCGTACAATACCCTCTGCCAGATACGCAATGCGAAATTAGTCTCCGGTTAGGAGACTTTTTGCTATAATAACCTTCGATGACACTAACTCTTCTAGATATTATTCGATGCCTACCGATACCTCTATACCTGGCCTATCTTATTCTCTCGACTTGGATAATCCATAAGTTTCCATTAGGCGGGCATAGGAGCGTAAGTGATCATATTGGACACAGTGGAAAGTACTTCAAAATTAGCGCGGCTGTTTTCTCCGTAACAGCCGTCGGTCTGTGCCTAAATGTCTTGTTCTGGATTATTCCCCAATACAATGTAGCTGCTTACGGCATATTAATACCGTTCTTTCTACTGGCCGGGCTCGGATTATCATGGTTTCCGGCTGATGTTAGTGGCTCAAAGAAACGAGAGCATGTTCTTCATGTAATGTCCGTGTTCATCTTGTATATGTCGATAGTAGCCTTGAGTATCATTAGTATATTCGCAACTTCTAGTACTGCTCCTATAGTAAACGCGGTTGCCCAATCGACAGTAGTGGTATACGTATGGCTAATGCTGCTCTATTTATTTTACAAACCATCCCATAACCATTTTGTATTTTATGAAACAATCGGTATTTCGACATTTTTCTTATTATTTATAGCACTCGCTATTAATATATAGGCGTGAGAGTTGATGGCTATTATCTTTCTCGTTGCATCTATGGATAATATCAACTCCACAAGTGGCGCGAGGAACACCATAGCCGGGCGGTAGCAAACCTATCATCGTATATTGACTTTTTATAATAAATATTGTAGAATTAATATGTAACCCAAGTCATCGAAACCGGTGGCTCGTTCGTTGAGAATGAGGTAGTACCATGAAGGTACGTTACGCGGGTGTATGGTCGCACAAGCTGGACGCCAAGCTGCCGCCTAGCGGCAACATTACCGTCCTCCACCTCGGTAGAGGCGGAGTGACCGAAGATGGCACGCTTGACACCTACAACCGTGAGCGAGTGGTGCAAACACTCGCCATGGTGCAGACCATCACGCTACTGCGGCCGGGCGCCACTGTTCAGGTTATCTGGACTGGCGGTCACAACCGGAAGCAGGACCGCGCCAACACGCACCGTCCCGCCAGTGAGGGAGGGGCGGCACTACAGTACGCCCGCACGCTGCTCAACAGGAGCAATCGCTTCGCCATGAGCGCCGAGGAGGAGTCGACCAGCACGGTCGAGAACGCCACGGCGGCTGCCGAGCTCGTGCCCAAGGACGGCGTCGTCGTCGTCGCAACAGACTCGCTGCACTACATGATGCGGAAGGTCCAGTTCATCTTCTGGCTGGCGTACCCGCGGCACCGACGGATCTACATCGAGCTGCCGGCATCGCCGCCCGACACGAACTGGAAGAAGCTCGCCACGCACCTGGTCTCAACCTGTACGACCATCCTCGGCATGCTCCTCGTCAGCCGTGGAGATACCGCCGCCATCCAGCGTCGCCAGGTGTCGCTCCAGAAGTACACCGGACACTGACAGATGCCAATTACCTCAACTCCGAACGAAAGGGGGATTCCGGCTCGGCCGTGCGTATTCATTACGCATGTCCGAGCCCATTTGTTTTTAGAGGATTTGGAACATAGCTTTTTGTCATAACTGTGAGTTGATAATTATACAACATAAGCATGAGGGAAATGCTTCATAATAAATACTAGATGAAGAGGGCACTTCACGACAATCAAACAACACGAGGCTTTACAATCGTAGAGCTTCTCGTTGTCATAGTAGTCATCGCAATTCTTGCTGCGATTACCGTCGTAGCGTACAACGGGGTTCAGAATCGAGCACGAGATGCCGAGCTCAACGACGAGGTTCAAAAGCTACAAACAGCAGTTGAAGAATATAACGCGATCAACGGCGCTTACCCAATGTCAGCAACATGGGGTCAGATGGGCCTTGCAGATTCTACTGGAGTTTGGCCGCTACAAAATATGACATCATACGGCGTGAACGCACAACTTCTTATTTCGCCCTACGATAAATCAGGAGGCGCCAACTCAATCGAAGAAGAAGCAAACTGGAGCCAGTCGGGACACGCACAGAATGGTAAGATCGGTTGGGTTTCAATCATCGACCCTGCACTTGATGCTTCCGCTGGATATTGGACATGCTATCACCCAGGAACTGATATTTGCACAGGATACCGGTTTTGGTGGCGAACAAGTGATGGGGTATTGCATACTATTGCAGGCGGAAGAACCCAGCCGTCACCATAAATATCTAAGTTAATGAAAATATCCAGGCTTCAAGATATGTTCGCGAGTTGCCGTCATCAATAAATGAGTCCTGCTGCTTACCGACAAGTTCTGCTGCTTTTTGTGGATTACTGAGCGCAAAATACATAAGATCGTAATCACCCAGCGCTACATTATAGTTGTCATCATGGATGGAAGCCCGAATATTTTTATCAATCGATGCGCCACCTGACGCAAATTGCAGCATCACTGGGCTCATAGGAATAAGCTGGATGCCGAGTTTTGTATTAGGCGCATCACTAAAGAATGTCGCATACGTTCGCTTGCCCCCAAAATTGAGTGAGGTGAGTGGGCTAGTGAAATCCTTTGAATACGACAGCGACGTATCGACATTACGCCACGCCGCTTTTGCTGTCGCAGCTTCATTTGCGAGCATCCATTCTGCAGAAGATGTTAGCTGACCGTTATGCGTGAGCTGTGCCCATAACGCCACGCCATTCCAAGCATTAATTGCTTCTGAACTCGACTCTTGATTGTTACCATCGGCAAACGGCGCAAGGCCGGCCGCCCATGAATGCGCGGCGTACGGATCGTAATTGCGCTCGAGCGGGAAAGCTGACGATAAAGTGGGTGAGGCGATATCAGCGACGAGAAGATTGATAAATTTCTGCGATTTCTGCAAAAACGCGTGGTCGTACTTACTCAAAATACTTGCTGCGTAAATAAAGTAGCCGTAGTGGAAGTGGTGATCGTTAAAATCTTCCGATCCGAACGCCTTAGTCTGTGCGGCGACACCTTGAAGCATGGTGTCGTAATAGAAATATTGCCCATTGAGACGTTTTGCAAATGCGTCATTAAGTATAGTCTTTAATTTAGTTGCTGCATCAGTTTGATGGAGCTGCTCAGCAATAGACAGCAACGTCGCCGCACGCGCTAGTTGCTTGCCAGCGTAGTAGCTATCGGTCGCGGTGATAGAAGTCTTAGCAACATCGCTTGATAAGCTAGCGACGATTTGCTGTTTATGAGCATTGCTCAGATGCGAAAGATCGAGCTGATTTGAAGGCGTAATAGCCGGCACGGATGTCGTGAACGACGTGCCCGATACCGCTTTCATCGGACCGTAAATACTATCGTAGGTAAGAAGCGAAGTATTTTTGCCAGATAGCTGACTATAGGTCATCGGTACAAACACCGTTGGTTTATTATTAGCTGTTTTGTAGGTGAATGTAGTTTGCACAGTGTTGTTTGCGTCGCGACCATTCTCGACGTTCACTGATTGCAATTCATTAGCAGCAAATGCACGGAGTTTGTCTGATCCGTTATTTGGTAGTGCATAAAAAGTAACAAAACTACCTTTCGGTACATTCAGTGTGGCTGTTGATTCAGCAACAGAAATCGTTGCACCGTTTTGTGTGGCGACTGCATAATCGTGGCCTGCTTTTGTATACCGCAAATATGATGAGGAATGGTCGCTGATGGAAGTTATATCTCCAATGTGCAACATCGAGTCCGCACTTGCTCGGTAAAACACAAACGGCGAACCTTCGGCAAGCGTAAGAGCGCTGATTTGTCGCGCGCCGTCTGTATAGGCGAGGGTAGCAGAAATTTTATCGTAGCGTGTCAGGCTAACGTGCGTCGCACCATCTACCGTTGCCGTAATACCCGGCTGATGACCACCGGTGATCGTCGTTGCTGTTGATTGCACTGTCGGCAAACCGATTTCAAATCCTGTATCTTTTGCTAAAAAACTAATTGGCATCGGGTACACTGGTTCTGGTGTTTTTTGTAGCACCATACCACTTATCCAGGAATTAGTTGGGGGAACAATATCACTGCCAACTCGCTCCGTATCAGCGCTCGAGCCATTTTTATGCGGTAACTGATTAAGCGTTGCTTGGTCTACTAATGACACGTCATTATGCAAAGATCCATCTTGCATAGCCTTCCGCGAAACACCCAATACAATAGCAGCTGCAGCAACCACCACTATCGCAGCGCATAGTCCTATAATTGTAATCGTCGCTTGCTTACGCTCCGTCATCGACGCCTATCGTCCTAACGGCTTAAATAACTGCTGCGTCCAGGTAACTAAGCCTTGGAAAATATTATCTTGATTCAACTGCAGCGTCGCATCAACCGGTGTGCCAATGGCAAAGCGGAAGTCGCTAATATCTGCATTTTTTACCGTTGCCTTTACGACTGTATCTACGCTATCACCATTACTTACGAGTGAAATCGAGAAGATTTTTGCCGTTTTAACAGTATTATCCGGGAAACGTAACGTAACATTACTAAGCTTATTAATACGAGCGTAATCATTTGGCGTGAGGTGGAAATGCGCGACCACATAGAGCGAGCCAACCGTATCGATACTTGCGACAATACTACCTGCAGGCACATACGAACCAGCGCGGTAATTAATCTTTTCAACGACGCCGTCGTCATTTGCCTTTAGTTGAATGTAGTTTGTTTGCGGGTCAACGGCGAACGAAAGCGATCCTGCACTCACGCGGCCCTTTGTAAGATCGTCATTCAGCTGAGTACTTTGGATCTCAAACATCACTTGACCCTTTTTAACCTTATCGCCCTCCTCGACATTTTGCTTCACGACAAGCCCTGAGTAATCTGCACCGACCGTTGTTGAGGATGCAGCGAGCTGCGCCTTGGATGACTGTGCCACTGACATAATACCGTTAAGGTAGAGTGCGAGTGCGCCAACAATAGCTACAACCACCAAGATGCCAAATAGTAATTTTATTCTGCTTGTGAACTTCATACGGAAACTCCTTTCTTATCAGCCATCTTCGCCGCTTTTTTCTGAGCTTTCTTGAGGCGTCGATATTCTTTACGCAACTGGTGCCCCTCGGCATACGCCATACATACGAAGTAACCGAACACCAGCGTATTCAATGCATTCCAAGCCAGCGAGATCGAGAATTGTTCGGTATAGATAGCTTTAATTGTACCGACAATACTTGTGAGTAGTAAAAAGACAAACACATATACTTGCACGCGAACATAATTAAACGGTGAATCGTATGAAACGCCACTTGCCTTATTAGTGGCGTGCCATGCTTGATCACGACGAGTCAGGGCATTAAAAAATGCTTTTATGTAGATAGGGAACGACACGTTCGAAAGCATCAAAGTTTTGAGCTTAAATCCGCCCATCGTGTAAAACGCCAGCACAAGCTGCGAGACATAAAAACCGCTATACATCACGCCCCATTGCCAAATAGGGATCGTCGTCGCGATTGGCGATAGGTTAAAGAAAATTTGAAGCGGTGGTAATAAAAGTAACAAAAACGACGAAAAACCAATAAAGTAATACGATGTCGTTGCGAAATACTGCAGGCGCTGGTCTACCGTTAGCTGGCGACGAAAGATTGGATTAGCGCGAAGAAAAATCTCGAAACTCCCCGTCGCCCAGCGTAACTGCTGTTTTGAATATGCCATTAGTGTTTCTGGTGTTTTACCGGCTGCAAGAACAGTTGGAATATACACCGAATCATAGCCTTGCTCGTGGAGGTGAAGCGACGTCCAGATATCTTCAGATTTTGAAGTTGTCACCATCCCGCCAATTGCCTCGACGGCTTTACGGCGAAACACAACATTAGTCCCGACACAAAACGCCGCATTAAAGCGGTTTTTGCCCGTTTGGATCAGCGAGTAAAATACATTCTGCATAAAGTTAGCTGCCGTCGATACAAAATTGTTGAGATTATCATAAAACTGCGGCGTTTGCACAAAGGCCAGGTTATCATTTTCGAAGAATGGAATTGTTTCGTACAGAATGGTCGGATCAGCCACGAAGTCAGCGTCAAGAATCAAGTAAAAATCCCCTTTAGTGACGCTGAGCGCATAGTTAATATTACCCGCCTTCGCGTGATCGTGCACTGGCCGACGAATATAATCCACCCCAACACGTTTTGCCATTGCGCGCACTTCATCTGACTCGCCATCATCTAAAATATAGGTGCGGTGCTTACCATAAATATCGCGTGCGGCGATCGCGGTGGCTTCGATCTCATCGACTGGTTCACCATATACCGGAATATATACATCCACTTTAATCGGTTTGCGGTGAATATACATTGGTACCGTGCGTGCAACTTCACGATCTTGCTCTTTTAAAATACTAATGGCCGATTTGCCAACCGCCTCGTTATACAATTTCGCCTGGGCGCTGTGATACTCGTAGTTACGTGGGTTCATTCGGCCGCTGAGAATCGTCCAAAAGGATAGCAATCCTTGGATAATAATAAACACCTCCGCTACCAGCGCTAAGGTGTAGGGAAGTGGATCGCCGCGATATGCCGGCTGCAAAAGATAGGTTAAGTAAACGAATGCCCCGACCGTTGCAATGGTCAGAATCAGCGTTACTGTTGGCGAAGTGAGCTGTTTCTCAATTCGGTTAGCAGAATCCTGTAAGTTTTCCGTGGATTTTGACATGCAATCTCCCGTCTGACTATTAGTTGCCTTATCTATAATATCGTAGATCGGTATTGTGTCCTAATATCCCGTACTTTTAGCAGTGATACGTTAGAGATTATTGATACTCTGTAAAAAACTAAAAACGTCATGATTATGAGACAATAATGGAATGAATGATTACGTAAATGATAGCGGCCTTCTCGACGTAGGCGACGGGCATCAAATTTACTGGGAAGACTGGGGCAACCCTAATGGCGCCCCAATTATAAGCATCCACGGCGGTCCTGGTGGATCTTTCAGCGACACTCATAAGGCTCTCTTCGATCCAGCTAAGCACCACGTTATATTCCACGATCAAAGAGGTTGCGGCAGAAGCCTCCCATTTGCCAGTACCGAAAACAATACGACGCAAGATTTAATTCACGATATCGAATTGCTGCGAGAAAAATTTGAATTTGAGACGGTAAATATTATCGGAGGATCATGGGGGTCTTCGCTATCGCTGTTGTATACCATTGAGCACCCTGATCGTGTTAGTAACTTGCTGCTGTGGGGAATTTATCTCATTCGACAGTTTGAAACAGATTGGGTGAATGAAGGCTATCCGCGATATAATTTCCCCGCTGAGTGGGATCGATTTATAGCGCTCGTGCCAGAAGAGTACCGCACCAATGGTGAAAGTATTATGAAATACTATGCTAAGCAGATACGGTCAACCGATGCAGAGATTGTAAAGAAATATGCTTTCGAGTGGTCGTTATGGGAATCTGCGCTACTATCAATAAACTACGACCCAGCTACAAGCATACAGGAAGTCGCAAACGATCCGCACACGCTTTCTACAGCGATCCTAGAGACCCATTATTTCACAAACAAATGTTTTGTTGCAGAAAATTATATTCTTAATAACATCGATAAAATTCGTCATATTCCATGCAAAGTTATCCAGGGACGCTTTGATATGTGTACACCGGCCATAGGGGCATACGACTTAGCGAAAGCATACGGTGAAAATCTTACATTGAACTGGGTAAACTCAGGTCACTTACGATCAGATCCTGGGATGCACGAGCTTATTAAAGCCTGTGCCGAAGAGCTAAGGGTAACTAACGCAATATAATAGGACGTTCGATTATGAAGGCTAAACCAAGAAAAAATAACATATACAAAGTAACCATCGAAATAGCCGGCTGGTATGGCGCCGCTGCAGTACTCCTTGCTTATACTTTGGTCAGTTTTAATATTATCTCTTCACACAGTTGGACATATCAACTCCTCAATTTTACCGGTGCTGTGGGCGTGCTCATTATTTCGTATATGAAACGCGCCAAACAACCTGCGCTGCTTAATTTTGTTTGGGCAGTCATTGCACTGGTAGCACTTATTCAACTTGCAGTAGAATAACCTTTTAGCAAGGTCATCGTTGTAGGCTAACGTATTGAATATCCTGCCGCAAACGAGTAGCATGACCATTTGGAGGTATACATAAAATGAAAATTTCATCTATTCACGCGCGACAGATTTTAGACAGTCGTGGCAACCCAACTATCGAAGCTGACGTCATCCTTGAAAACGGGATCTTAGGCCGTGCCGCAGTGCCATCAGGCGCAAGCACCGGCTCACACGAAGCAATTGAACTTCGTGACGGCGGCAGTTCGTATGGTGGTAAATCAGTGTTACAAGCAGTCTCTCACGTAAATAGCGAGATTAGCGACGCACTTATTGGTATGGATGTTACCGAACAAACAAACATCGACCAAACAATGATCGATCTCGATGGTACCGAAAACAAAGGCCGCCTTGGCGCCAATGCTATTTTGGCCGTTTCGCTAGCATGTGCAAAAGCCGCAGCCCTCGTAAAAGGCAAGCCTCTTTATGCCTATGTTGCAACACTCGCCGGCAACAGCAATCTCGTATTACCACTCCCAATGATGAACATCATCAACGGTGGCAAGCACGCCGCAGGTAGTACCGACATTCAAGAATTTATGATCATGCCTGTAGGGGCTGAGACATTTAGCGACTGTATCCGTATGGGCGCTGAGATATTCCAATCACTTGGCAAGGTGCTGAAGAGTAAAGGATATGCTACGACAGTGGGCGACGAAGGTGGCTACGCGCCGGCAGTTAAGAACGGCAATGCCGAAGCGCTTGAACTCATTAGCGAAGCAGTCGCGAGTGCCGGCTACAAGCTTGGCGAAGATGTTGTACTAGCACTAGACGTTGCAAGTAGCGAACTTATGCAAGATGGCAAATACAGCCTCGCAACCGAAGACAAGCAACTATCAAGCGAGGAAATGGTAACATTCTACGAAGATCTTGTCAGCCGCTTCCCGATCGTATCGATTGAAGATGGCCTCGGCGAAGATGACTGGGATGGCTGGAAACAACTCACCAAAAAGCTCGGTAGTCGCATTCAGCTTGTTGGCGACGACCTACTCGTCACGAACACAGAATTCCTCAAGCGCGGCATCGCCGAAAAAGCCGGTAACGCAATCCTTATCAAGGTGAACCAAATCGGTACGCTTACTGAAACAATCCGCGCCGTCAATATGGCGCACGACGCAGGCTGGAAAGCAGTCATTTCGCATCGTTCTGGTGAAACCGAAGACACAACCATTGCCCATCTCGCAGTTGGCCTCGGCACCGGCCAGATCAAAACCGGCAGCCTTTCACGCACTGACCGTGTAGCAAAATACAACGAGCTCATGCGCATCGAAGAAGAGCTTGGCGAAACTGCTGTATTTGCCGGCCGTAATGCCATGGAGCAAAAATAATGGCATACCTCGTGTTAGTTCGCCATGGGCAATCTGAATGGAACGCCCTCGGACTCTGGACTGGACAACGTGATATTGAACTGACCGAACAAGGCAGAGAAGAAGCTCGCCGCGCCGTCGATCACCTCAAAGACATTCCGCTCCATAAAGCGCATACTTCTAGGCTAACTCGCGCCAAGCAAACGCTTGAAGAAATCAAACAAGCTCTCGGGCACGCCGAGCTTGAAACCGTCGAGCACGAAGCACTTAACGAGCGCGACTATGGCGACTACACCGCTAAAAATAAGTGGGAAATCGCCGAGCAGCTTGGCGACGAAGAATTTACAAAGCTCCGTCGAAACTGGGATCACCCAGTGCCAGGTGGCGAAACACTCAAAGATGTTCACACGCGCGTACTGCCGTACTACGAGCAAGAGATCCTTAAAGATCTCAAGCAAGGCAAAAACGTAATCGTGGCGGCGCACGGTAATTCACTGCGAGCACTTATGAAACACCTCGAGAATCACCCTGAAGGGAAAGTACACGAACTTGAAATCGGCACTGGCGAGGTCCTGGTCTATGAAATTTCAGAGGATGGCACTGTACTGGGCAAAGAAATCCGCGCCAAAGGCGGCAAGGCCTAGCACAACATGCCAATCGGCGAGCGTCCATAGCGACGCTCGTTTGTTATAGTAAAGATATGACATTAAAACCAACTCCTCAAACCCTATTTTTCGAGACACAAAGCGAATGGGAAACATGGCTTGCAGATAACTATAGCCTTGAAGAGGGAGTAATTCTCAAATTTGCTAAAAAAGGCTCTGGTGTTACGTCAATTAATTACGACGAAGCGCTCGATATAGCGCTTTGTTATGGCTGGATAGATGGGCAAGTGAAGCGCATCGATGAGATCTTTTATGGACAAAAATTTACGCCGCGCCGCACGAAAAGTATTTGGTCGAAGCGCAATATTGGCAAAGTTGAAGAACTAATAGCTTCAGATAAAATGAAGCGACCAGGGCTCGACGCCATCGAAGCAGCAAAGGCCGATGGTCGTTGGGAGCAAGCCTACGATTCGCCTGCAAATGCCACTGTGCCACCCGAGCTAGAAGTCGCCCTCAATGCCAGCCCAACAGCCAAGGCATTTTTTGAAACGCTCAGTAAAGCTAATCGCTACGCCATCATCTGGCGTATTACTACGGCGCGAAAGCCCGAAACTCGCGCTGCCCGCCTAGCAAAAATTATGACAATGCTCGAAAGCAAAGAAACATTCCACTAGGTCGAGTAACGCTCAGGTAGACTTTTTGCCTGTAAAGGCTTATGCTAATCGTAATGACACGCTTACATAGGCACGCACATCAAAAAGCGCAAAAGACACTCGTTGTTAAAAAGCAACGGAAGCCAAAATTCATTGATCGGCTTGTGTATGTTGCTGCGATTGTCGAGCCGCTCTTTTCGCTACCGCAAGCCTACGCAATCTGGAGTACTCGCTCAGCTGGTAGCGTATCGATACTCTCATGGCTCGGATTTGTCGTCATGGGTTTGGTATGGGTGTGGTACGCAATTGTTAACCGAGAGAAAATAGTCCTTATTTACCAGGGTATGTTCTTTATTATCGACAGCGCAGTCCTTGTTGGCGCTATCGTATTTGGAGGCAAGCTCTAGCGACGTCATCGTAGGCAACTAAAAACCCCTCAATCACGAGGGGTATTTTAGTTGCCTTTCGTTCTTTTGAACTCATCAGCATACATACACATGTATGAAGGCGATTCTATCCAAGCAACCGCCGTAAACCAAAACGCAGGTACCGCGGACACCCCTCGCCGGGGTGTCCGCGGTACGATCTGAACGATCGCCGAGATCAGCCGGCGAACCGCTTGCCGCGGCCGAACGGGCCGAACGGCCTCCCGGCCATCGCGCCGCCCAGGCCGTCGAAGCCGAGCAGGGCGTCGTCGCCGAGCATGGAGCTCAGGAACACGAAGGCGTCGACCGGGTCGCCGGTCGCCAGCAGCCCGTCGAAGTGCACGGCGGCCTTGCGGGCCTCCTCCTCGGCCAGGTAGGCCTTGTAGGACGGGTCCAGCTCGGCGCGAACGTGCGTGCGGAAGTGCTGCAGCGTCAGGTCGACGGCCTCCGCGAGGATGAACTCCGGGACCGAACGAACGACCGACACGCTGACGCGGGCACGGATGTGGAGCTTGCCGACCTCCTGCCAGGCCGCCCCCTCGGTGTAGGAGGAGCCCTCGGCGACGCCCTTGTCCACGACGAAGTCGCTGATGGACGAGCCGACCCGGAACGCGGTGTAGACCAGCTGGCCCATGACCTTGTCGGCCTGGATGCTGACCTGCTCCGCCTCGGCGAGAGGCAGGGGCGTGGACTGGTCGAGAACGACCCGCACCGACCCGTGGGTGAACGAGGCGACGTTGGACTTGCGGTAGGTGTCGAAGCCCTCAGCGGACATGACAATTCCCTCCACTCATCTGGCTTACAGCCTTCTGCGATTGGTTCGCATAGATGAGGGACGAAAGCACATAGAATGCGCTCTCATCTCTCATCTATACGGATTGCTTGGATAGGTGCGTGCTCAACTTTTACTAAGGAGCAACCGGATAATAATAACCTAATCCGAATATAATGTCAATAGATATTTGCGATGCTTCTTGAAGGATACAAAAACTAACTCTCATTACGCTCAGGCCGCCAGCGCCTACTTATTCGGATGGTATAATTCAAACGTATGACTAAACGCCAGCATCACATTATAGACTACGGCGGAGAAGGTGAGACTATTGTCTTCCTCCATGGTTTTTTATCCTCCCATCACTATTGGCGTAAGCTCGCGCCCTCACTTGTAAAAAGTGGGTTTCACGTCATCAGCATAGACCTTATAGGATTCGGTAACGCTCCTAAGCCGGCCAGTTCGTCATACACATATAATACGCACGTCCAGTACGTCCACAATGCACTCGCTCAAGCGGGAGTCAATCAGCCTATCACCTTGGTAGGGCACTCTATGGGCGCACTCATTGCTATGCGGTACGCACGACACTATCAAGCATGGGTGCGCACGCTCGTTTTACTCCACCCACCGCTCTACATTAATACCGAACAAGCTCGAACGACGCTCCGAGATACGTCAGTGTTATATAAATTTTTGCTTGACCATCCAGCACGCCACATCGCCTGGGGAACTATGCGGAGGCTATCGATGCACAACCTGGCTCGTCACAGCGCAATCTCTCGAGAGCGATCTCTCGAACATATCATTGAACGTGCTGAGGGGATGCGCGACATTAACCGACTCGCACAACCGACGCTGCTCATCCTCGGGTCTCGTGATAGACAAATCTATATCGACAATGCACGAATATATCTAAAAAATTCCCATGTACTAACGAAAATTATCGATACCGGACACCACTCAGTTATGAGTCGTCCTCAGCTTATTCTCAGACTCATTGCTAGTTTTGCGCAAAATAGCAAACGACCAGAAAACAAGGTATGATAACCCTATGAGCCATAGCATAGTCAGTATAGAGCGACTCGCACACTACTCAGCTGAAGACGCAGCCGGAATTGGTCGTTTGATGCCATTTCTATCACAACGAATGAGTGGCGACCCCGTATCTGAGGCACTACTCACGCAAATCATTACATCGCCGTATCATGAGCAAATTGTCGCTCGTTTCAATGGCAAAATCGTCGGGGCGGCTACTCTGAGTATTATCATGGGGCCAGCCGTCGGCAAGCAGGCGAGACTAGAAGGCTTCGTTACTGACCCTGAAATCCGAGGGCAAGGAATCGGCAGCCTCATTTGGAGTGAAGTCCTCGATTGGTGCACCGAGCAAGGCGTCGACCTTGAATTCACCTCAAATCCCCGCCGCAAAACTGCACACGACTTTTACCTAGCGCGCGGAGCAGAAGTCCGCGACACGACCGTATTCCACGTGCACCGCAAGTAAGCAGCCAATTTCGCCAGTTCATAGTTGCCTCAACCCGTGTCAAAGGGTACCATAGGTAAATGACTGAGGTGCTTCGCCGCCCACCAATTACAGAAAATTTGCCGGGCGAATGGGATAAGAAAAATAAAGGTGTCACAGACGACGCTCTGTTTGATGAATATACCCAATCGAGTGAAGAAGTGCCCGCGGCGTATACGTCAATGTCGCCCGTACCGCTTACCGAGCTACTCAACAGAAAGCAACGACGACACCGCGACCGTCTTGAAAAGCGCGAACGCCGTATGCGACCCGGGGCTACACGACGACGCCTTGGCGTAGCTGCGCTCTGCCTCACTACATCCCTTGGGCTTGCTTACGAAGGCTTTATGTTCGACCAAAATACGCTTGCTAAAATGGCGTGGGGAAGCAATAAAGCGGAAGTGACAACACTCTACGAGCACCATGAAGACTATCTGGACCCAGAGACCTATGTATATGTAATCCCGGGTACCGGCATTAAAGATGCCGCGCCCCGCATAGCAAATCCACTTGAACCGTCATTTTCATCAATCCCCAATGTTAAATATATGTCACTCAAAGAGGGGACGCACCCGCAGATCGAGGACACGCACTCGGCTATTATCAGCACAATCGACAAAGAAAATCCGCCACAACGCATTGTACTGTACGGCATGAGTGCCGGCGGCAAAGAATCACTTGACCTCGCTGCATTTCTTCGTGATAGGTTTCCTGACATCGATATTATCGTAATGCTCAGCAGCTCGCCCTACGATCAGGATTCCGCCTACCAGCTACGCGGACCGCATAACGTGCTACCAATGATCGCCGACTTGTCTGCTGAACTCAATCTAAGAGGTGGCCCTGTGACGCGCTTCATGGTAGAAATGTACGACCGTCGACACCAATGCTGGGATGATGACAACATTTTCGTGAGTCAATGCATTGCTCTCGCTAAACGAATTGCTCACGACAAACTATCTTCTGATTCTTCAACAAATGAGCTCTTTGAGTGGCAAGTCGAATGGACACGTGTTAACTCTGCCGGCCGCAATATCAGCGTACTCAAAAACGAAACAGGCAGAGGCCGTACTGCAATGTTATATATCGAGACAACGAAAGATTCCATCGTTGACGATAAGCAAGCGCTAGCGAAATATAAAGCCGATGCGACGAAAAATAACATTCCCTTTGATGTCATTTCGCTCGACGTCACTCATGCAAGCGAGCAGGCTAATGCAAAACTCTACAACGAGAAGGTCGTTAAGAAATATCTATCAGAAATAGATGATATTTACGCACAGATTGATGCTCAAAACTTAGCGAGAAAAGAACTCAGTAGTAAGACCGCTCCGACACAACTGCCAACTGTAGCACCGGGCCAGGCCGAGCCTAGTGCAAATATAGCTTCGCGCTAGCTTTAGCCATGTATTCTTAAGCTTAGGCGTGCTAAAATATAGTTTATGCCTAGAAAAATTAGCGAATTTGTGCGGCCCCAAAATCCTACTCCGTACCAACCAAAGCCGCCCCTAGCGCCGTCGCAGCCGCAACCAGCGCCACGCGACGTTATTTCTTCTCAACCTTCACAACCGACTGTCGTCCAAGATTTTAGCGCCTCTCAATCACCATCACCAAGCGAAGCCTTGCCGCCTGTAGACCTCGACACCCTTACTACCGATCTTGACCCAATGCCCCCAAAAAAAGAGCGCAAACGTCGCTTTCGCCCTAAGCTCACCAAAAAGCGAGTGATCATTTCAATTGTCGTGCTTCTCTTACTCATCGCAGGCGGTCTTTTTGCGTATCTTAATTACACGGCATCAAAAATTACTAAGGGAGGTACGATCCTCGATCTTGTTGCCCCGGGCACGCCACTTAAAACCGATAGCGAGGGTCGCACAAATATTCTCGTATTCGGCACATCCCAAGATGATACGGCACATCAAAACGCCGATGGAGGCGGTGGGCTTTGGCTTACTGATTCAATTATGATCGTGAGCATCAACAAGACAAATAATACCGCCAAAATGGTCAGCATACCTCGCGATTTATGGGTAAAACTCGACGAACAATGCACGGTTGGCGATGCGTCTAAAATTAACGCCGTCTACGAATGTGGAGCAGGACTTGTGAGTGACGACCAATCGCCATCAGACTATGCAAAAAAGGACCAAGCAGGTGCTTCAGCACTCATGAAAAAAGCGCAGGAAGTTACTGGCATCACTCCACAATACTATGCACACGTTAACTACAATGTTCTTAAGCAAGCAGTCGATGCAGTTGGCGGCGTAAGTGTGGACATCAAGGGCGATGGCGCAAGCGGTATTTACGATACCAACTTTGACTGGGACTGTCCGAATGGCAGGCCTTACTCATGTAAAAACGTCTACTACCCAAAGGATGGCACATATGAGCTGAATGGCCAGCAAGCGCTTTATCTTGCTCGCGCGCGAGCCGATGCCGGTGCATACTCGTATAAAGATTTCGGATTAGCTCGCGGCGATTTCGACCGACAGCTTAACCAACAAAAAATTATGACGGCACTCAAAGAGAAGGCTCAAACTGCGGGCGTACTCGCAAACCCTGTTTCTGTATTTAACTTGCTTAACGCGCTTGGCAATAACATCACCACGAGTATCAGTACTGGCGAGATGAAGACATTCCTCACAACACTTCAGAAACTTAAGCCAACCGACATCACGAGCGTTGACCTCAATGGTGATACGCCGGTGGTTAAGACTGGCTCATACGCAGGGCAAAGTATTGTGCTTGCAACGAGCGGTATTTACGACTACACCAGTATGACCAACCTTATTGCAAAGCAGCTTTCAACAAATCCTGCCGTCGCTGAAAATGCAAATATAGCAGTATACAATGGTGGCGATACCGCTGGTGCAGCAGCAAGCCTGCAAACAAAACTAAGTGAAGGCGGACTCACCGTCACGACAACTGGTAACGCAGATCCTGTCGGCTCAAGCACATACTCGATCTACGTAGCAAAGCCTGACTCATTTACAAAGACACTCGACTATCTTACGAAAACACTTAAAGATTCCGCCGTCATCCAAACTGCGCCGCCCGCAAGTGTGCCAGCAAATAACGCAGATATTGTTATCATCATCAATAAGTAACCTATGAAGCACAGCTGCCAAATCCTCGGAACTACCACGAACTACTGGGAATATAATCCTGATAAACCTACTACGCTCATTCTTATTCACGGATTCCGCGGCACCCACCACGGCTTGCTCAAAATAGCAGAACAACTCCCAGAGTACCGACTTATCATTCCAGATCTTCCAGGGTTTGGCGTAAGCGAAGCACTATTAAGCGGTCATTCAATCGATGACTATGTCGAGTGGCTCTACCACTTTCGCCAAATCGTCGACCCCTCAACACCATCATCCTACATTGTCGGGCACTCATTTGGCTCGATCATCGTAAGCCATTACGGTGCGCTCCACCCCTCAACAGTCAACAAGCTCACACTCATCAATCCAATTGGCGCACCCGCGCTCGAAGGCGAGCAACGCTTACTGACGCAACTTGCAATCCTATACTACTGGCTCGGGCGCAAATTACCGGCCAGGGCAGCACGAGCCTGGATTTCACTCAAACCAATTACAAAAGTCACCAGCATCACAATGCGCAAAACAAAAGATCGTGAGGTCCGTAAGTTTATCGATGAGCAACACTACACACACTTTAGTACATTTGCGAACCCTACGCAGCTTTCCGAGGCCTTTAAGACGTCCGTCAGTCACGATGTTAGTCAAGTAGCTGACCATCTGACCATGCCGACACTCATGATTGTTGGAGAAAAAGACGACATCACAGCACTGACAAAACAGCATGAACTTCATGCGAAGCTCAGTGATGGGGAGCTCGTCATTATACCCGACGTCGGACATCTCACTCACTATGAAACCCCTGGCCAAGTAGCAAACGCTATACGCAATTTTATTCAGTAGCTCCATCGCAAGAAAAACACCCGACTCATACGCCGGGTGTTTTCTATTTAGCTTGCTCGCTCTAGCGTGTGTTGCGGCGGCTTGCAATATATGCGCCAGTCACACCAACGAGTGAACCTGCACCGAGAACGCTCATAATACCATCACTAACGCCAGTGTGTGGGAGTTCGACAACTGGTGTAGTCGGCGTTGATTCACACTTACTAAGATCGGTAGTGTATTTACTATTATCAAAGTCAGACTTATTGATAGTTATGATTGTTTGGTCGCTTACGCGGCAAACTTGTTCTTGACACTTAGTGAGGTCAGTCGTGTAATGAACGTCGTCTACTTTCGACTTGTCGACAGTTTCGATAGCAAAAGTGTCGAGGTTACATGCTACTGTCGTTTCTGGCTTTGGAGCACATTTTGTGAGATCGGTCGTGTAGTGCACGTTATCGATTTTTGACTTGTCTACTACTTCAACTTTCATCGTATCAAGGTTACAAGCCTGAACTTGCTCTACTGGCTTACACTTTGAAAGATCAGTGGTGTAGTGAACATTATCGATTTTGCTCTTATCAACAGTTTCAATCTTTAGAGTATCCAGATTGCATGCTTGAACTTTTTCTACAGGCTTACATTTTGAAAGATCCGTTGTGTAGTGAATGTTATCAATCTTACTCTTATCGACAGTTTCAACCTTCATCGTATCAAGGTTGCATGCACACACGGGTGGCTGTGGCTTTGGTACTGGATGACCCTTAATTGGGTTACCGCAGTCGTAAACTACTGCGCCGGCAAAGTTACCATTACCATCAAGGAAAACGATTACCTTAGCGCTTGCCGCGCGGTTTGGCGCGATCTCTGTTGTGCGAGTATAGAACGTCGTACCATTGTATGAGTGCTTTATCGCGCGATTTGAACCAGCAATATCGATACGATCTGCAGTCATAGCGCCCGTCGCAACTTTTTCGTTACCAATATAGACATCACCATTCTTCGTTACAGTACCATCTTTTGCAGTGTAGTGATTAACCACGTTGCTGGTAATACCGAAGTAAGTGTAGATGTTCTTCGTGCCCGGAGTGTCATCACTATTATATTTGTTTCGCATATCCGCTACAGAAGTGAATCCACACTTCATAACTGAGCTAGATAGACACTGACCAGCATCTGCGTGTGGTATGTAGAGCAATCCTGCGACCGCAAGCACTGCGAGCGCCGCTACACTACCGATTAATAATCGCAATTTCTGCATACACGTTCCTCCCTGAACTTAGTGTATTTTGACTGTTGATAATTCTACTCCTTTTTTTAAGTTTTGTCAATGTTAGTATATAGCTATACTAATTATGCTTATCCCATCTGACAAACTCAGATTTTTTCTGCTACAATGGGGCATATGAGATCGTTACACCTTGCGCGGCCGCGAGCGATTATGATGGTAGGGGTGCCAGGAAGCGGTAAAAGTTTCTTTGCGAGTCAGTTCTCGCAGACTTTTAGTACGCCGTTTATTGATAGTGAAACGATTAGTACAATCACCGGCGACCGAGCCACTTCAGGGCGTATTATCGCCTTGTTGTTGACCGAGATTTGTAAAACGGGTCAATCATTTATCTTAGAGGGTACAAGTGAAACAAAAACGCTTCGCGCCGAATTTGCTGAATTTGCAAAAAAACATGGATATGAGCCTCTCCTTATATGGGTGCAGGCAGACCCAAGTATTTCTCGCCAACGATCAGCAAAGAAAGGTCGCGGCCAAGAGTCATACGAAGCGATATTGCACCGTTTTGAGCCGCCAATTGAATCTGAAAAAGCACTGGTTATTAGTGGTCGTCACACTTACGCTACGCAAGTCCGTATGGTTCTTAACCATATTGGCAACGAGAATCGTCCGCCCGTCAATCACGAGCGTCAGCCATCGCCCGTAGTCCCAGTACGTAAGCGCATATAGCTATGTCATCATTTATCGACCCCGAGTTTGGTGAAATCATTGTCCACAAACGACGAGGCATGCGAAGTGTACATATTAAAATCGGTACAGACGGTCGGTATGCCGCCACAGCACCGTTCTACACGCCAATCATCTATATCAAACAAGTCGTCAATAGTTCGCGCGACGCACTGCGCAAACTCGCCGAGCACACTTCGACGACAAAACCCTACAAAGACAAGCAAGCGGTCGGAAAAAATCACATTTTAGCCGTCGTTCCAACGCAAACCGTTAAAAGCCCGACCACCAAAATCCTGCGCGAACGTCTACTCGTTTATTTGCCTCCAACAAATACTCTAGATGATGCGGAAGTACAGCAACAAATTCGCGATGCGGTCGTTCAGATTCTTCGCAAGGAGGCAAAAGCGTTTCTGCCTGAAAGGCTCTCCGCGCTAGCGCGTCAATATAGCTTTGCCTACGAGCGCGTGCGTTTTAGCCATGCAAGCGGTCGCTGGGGTAGTTGTAGCAGCACCGGTACAATTAGCCTCAATATCGCCCTCATGAAATTACCCGACGAACTCATTGATTACGTGCTCGTTCACGAACTTTGCCATACGCGACATATGAATCATTCGAAGCATTTCTGGGCGGAAGTGGAGGCTATCAATCCGCGCTACAAACTTCATAAACGCCAAATCGCGAAACACTCGCCTGGCGTGTAAAATGCAAGTGCTTTTCGGCTAACGCCATGGTACAATAACAACAATGAAACAGGGGATGGGTGTGACGCTTCATATCAACGTACATACTGAACGTACGATACGTCTTGCTGGACTTGCCGTTCCTATCATCTTAGTACTTTACGGTTGGCTATTGCGATCGGACATCATAGAGACCAATCGTGTCGTCAACGTGCCTCTGCTCTACGCAATTAGCGCCTTATGGATTGGACTAGGGCTATACAACTGGCTCATACCAGCGCGTACACGCGTTAATGCGGCAGCGCGACTGTTTGTCTACCACGCTCTCGCTGTGGCTTATGTGCTGTTTATATCAGGGCTTGCAATGCCTTTTACCGCATGTGCAGTCGTATTATTCCTTGCATCCTACACCTATTTCGGTCGCGACGGGTTAAATCTCAGTATCCTCGTGCTGTTCGTGACTATGCTCGGTGACATGATGATGCATATGGACGATACACAGTACATGATTCAGTCGGGCTTATTTTCACTAGGGTCACTCGTTGTCGGGTTTGTTTGTGGTACCGTTGTCGCCTCACAGGAGGTGGATCGCTTAGAGCTTGCACGTAATCAAGCAGAAAAAATCCTCCAGCGCGATCGCATCCTTACGATCGTTAACAATCTTGCCGATGCCGTAATCAGCACCGATAAGGACGGCGTCATTCGTGTATATAACGCAGCCTGCCTTAACTTGCTCGATACCAACCGCGATCTCAATGGGCTACACATCGATAAAATACTGCGATTAACCGACGATGACAATAAGACGTTCAAACTACTACCGAATTTCGCACTTGCACGTGGAGTAGTCACGCGCGAAGATTTACGTGCAACTATCTCCGGCGAAACAATCCGGCTCAGCCTTATATACTCGCCAATTCGCGGCAACGATAGTTCCAGCAATCAAGAAACCCACAATGACGGATTTGTTATTATCCTTCGTGATATTACCAAGCAAAAATCGCTCGAAGAAGAGCGTGATGAATTCATTTCTGTCGTGAGCCATGAACTCCGCACACCGATTACTGTAGCCGAAGGCTCGCTTTCTAATCTTGAGTTTATGATGTCTCGTACAGAGGTGCCGAAACAAACACTCGAAGAGAACATAAAACTATCGCACGAGCAGGTATTATTCCTAGCACGCATGGTAAATGATTTGAGTACACTTAGTCGGGCGGAGCGTGGCGTCGCTGATGCGGCTGAAGAAATCAGTATGGATGAACTTGTCCAAGATTTGTATAAAGAATACGCGCCTCAAGCCGAAGCGAAAGGGCTGCGCTTCAATCTTGATACCGATGCCCAGCTCGGTAACGTAAGTGCAAGTCGTCTTTACCTCAAAGAACTACTCCAGAACTTCATCACTAATGCCATCAAATACACCAAAGAAGGCGAAGTGACACTTATTGCCAAAAAACTAGAAGGCCATAAGCTTCAGCTCGCCGTAAAAGATACCGGCATTGGCATCTCAAAATCAGACCAAGCACACATCTTTGAAAAGTTTTGGCGTAGCGAAGATTACCGCACTCGTGAAACTGGCGGTACCGGCCTTGGGCTCTATGTAGTACGTAAACTCGCCAAAAAACTTGGCATAGATATCGAGATGAGCTCACGCCTAAATCACGGTTCAACGTTCAAGTTTACTATCGCTACATCCAAGAAGACACGCTAGGGCTTGACGAAGGAGATAATACTCACTATACTTGACTTGACGTCTGGTGAGTAAACCAGACTTTTAATTTTGGGAGACACACGGAGTGGCAAAAGCACCAACTAAGAAAGACTCTGCGACAAGCACTAAGGTGACTCGCATCAAGGCAAGCGAAAGCACTGCCAAGAAGTCTACTGCAGCTAAGGTTAAGCCGGCAGTTGATAGCAAGAAGAAAGAAGCTGCAGCAAAAGCCGAAAAGCGCGAACAGCGCAGTAGTCGCAATCCACTTCGTCCGATTGCAAACTACTTTAAGGGCTCTTGGTACGAGCTTACCCAGGTTCGCTGGCCAGACCGTAAAAGTACATGGGGCATGACCGGTGCACTTGTTGCCTTTACGCTCTTTTTTGTAATTGTTGTCCTCCTCTTTGATTACGGCTTTGCACAATTATTTAAACTAATCCTCGGGAGTAACTAATCTTATGGCAAAACTAAATCGCTACGACTCAACTCGTCAATGGTATGCAATTCATACCTATTCTGGCTACGAAGAAAAAGTAGCTGATAGCATTCGCCAGCGCATCCAGGCGGTCGACATGGCTGACAAAATTTTTGATGCAATGGTGCCAAAGGAAAAGCAAATCCAGATCAAGAACGGTAAGCGCAAGGTTATCGAGGCTAAGATCTTCCAGGGATACGTGCTTGTTGAGATGAAACTCACCGACGAAACCTGGTACATCGTTCGTAACACTCCTGGTGTTACTGGCTTTGTCGGTAGCGGTACCGAGCCTACTCCTGTATCTGACAGCGAAATCACAAAGATCAAGCGTCGTATGGGCGTTGAAGATCCTAAGCACCAGATCGACTTCTCTGAAGGCGAAGTGGTTAATATCGTTGATGGTCCATTCAAGGGCTTCGATGGTGCCGTTAGTGAAATCGACACTGCTAAAGGTAAGCTTAAAGTTATGGTCAGCATGTTTGGCCGTGACACACCTGTCGAGCTCGACGCATTGCAGGTTAAGAAAGTTTAGTTCACTACAGCAAATAAAAATGCCTCCTGCTAGGGAGGCATTTTTATTTAGCCACATTATTGACGGTAATTATTTATGGTTATATTATATAAGTCACGATCACCATCCACCAGGGATGGTGACACGAGAGAGGAGTGGCCTTGACCCTCGATGTCATTGCCAAGCAGCCCACCCCCAGCGTCGACGCACAGATCGACGACGCGTGGAGGGCTTACTACGGACTGCTCGCACTCGACCGGAACCCGGTGCTCTGGCAAATCGCCGACGACGGCGACCCGCTAAGGCACCGCGAGCGTAAGGCGCTCACGCCGGGGCACCCCCGGTGGGCATTCGCCGCATGCTGACTTAGGGCAATCCCCTGGGAAGCCGCTTTTCTCATCCGGTCCGGCGCCCGCGTACAACCTACGCGCGGCGCCGGACCGAGTATCCCACACGGAGTAAACAACATCCGCATAAGCTTGAAAAATCAGAGATGTTTTGTTATAATTGGGAACCGTTACGCACTGCGAAATGCTTCAAATTTAGCAGTAAGAAATAAAGGATAATATTTACTATGGCAAAAAAGGTAATTGGTAACCTCAAACTCCGTATCCCTGCCGGTCGCGCGACTGCTGGTCCTCCAGTAGGTAGCACACTCGGTCAGTGGGGCCTTAACATGATGGATTTCATCAACCCATTCAACGACGCTACAAAAGCAGACATGGGTAAAGATGTAATCGTACACATCCAGGTTTTTGAAGACCGCACCTTCACTTGGAAGAGCCTTGGCCAGCCAGTTGACGACATGATTCGTGCAGCTATTGGCATCCAAAAGGGTAGTGGCAAGCCACACTCTGAAAAGGTAGGCAAAATTACTCGCGCTCAGCTCGAGGAAATTGCACAAGCTAAGATGGGTCAGCTTAACGCGATCGATCTTGATGGCGCTGTAAAGGTTATTGCCGGCACAGCACGCAGCATGGGCGTTGAAGTCACCGACTAATCCCGCACAACTGCAAATAAAATACGAGGCTCGTAAAAAGCCTCGTATTTTATTTGCAAACCCCCATAAGTCGAAGCCTAAGAGTATATAGTATACTGAATATATGCGAAAATCAGTCGAACGACGGCAGCGTGCCAAAAAGGTTGCCGAAGCTATTCATATCAACCGCACCTCACACCATCGGCGCATTACTGCGCTTATTGTTCTCGCACTTATCATTATTGATGGCCTACTCATTGGTATATTTCAACTACAGGCAAGCCAAACTGTTGCAGCAACACAAAAATCGCTCGCAAGTAGCCCTACGCAGCCTACAGCAAATAAGAGCTTTGCTAGTATTCTCAGCTCCGCCCGTCAGACTAGCGCCCATGTTGCAGAACAAACCGTCAAATCCATTCCGTCCTACCCACAGCAAACCCAGCCAAGCACGGCCGCTAGCACTACTACTCATTGTGATGTTAATGATCCAACTTCAATCCTTGTCGTTGTGAATAAAAAACATTGTATCAATCCACCATCGTGGGCGCCGTCAGACCTCACTTCGATAAACGGGTTTCTGATGCGAAGTGTCGCAGCTGAGCACATGCAACAAATGATTCAGGCGGCCGCTGCAGCGGGCCTTCCTTTTGGACTTACCAGCACCTATCGCTCATATAGTGATCAGGTAGCGACCTACAACACCTGGGTGCAGGTGAACGGCAGCACCGCATCAGCAGATACCGTAAGCGCACGCCCTGGGTACAGCGAGCATCAAACTGGGCTTGCCGCGGATCTTAAAACTGATGGATGTGTACTCGAATGCTTTGAAGGAACTGCGCAGTACAGCTGGCTACAGCAAAATGCAGCAAATTACGGATTCATCCAGCGCTATCCGAATGGCCTCACGAGTGTTACCGGATACTCACCGGAACCGTGGCATTGGCGATACGTCGGAAGTGATACAGCGCTCGCCATGAAACGTAACGGCGTACAGACGCTCGAAGAATATCTCGGCGTTAGTGGGGGAGATTACAATTAATCACCCGACTAATCACGAAGTACCCGCGCGATCTCTGCGTCACCCAAGCCCTGCACAGACTCACGCGTAGTCGAACCACATAACTCTACCGCAATATCACCCTCTCCAGATACGGGCACGAATCGCATAACCCCCGTTTCGCAGTGCCGAACAATGCGTTCGCCTATTTTCGCCTGTTGAGCCCGCATACCATTAAGCCTTGCTACTGCCTGCATCGCCTTATCAATGACCTCTGAACGCTGTTCATCAATATGCTTTTTTGCTTCATCAAGCGTTATACTCAGCTGTTCAGCGAGCCCTTTTGCCAAATTATCAAACATTGGGCCATCAAGTGTGTCTTTGGCGAGCTCATCTACGTTACGTGCAAGTTTCGCATCAATCGCCGCTACGCGCGCAAGTGCGATACATAGCCGGCACCTATCAGGGATATCCAACCTTTCAAGAAGCGGCGGTTCAAGCTCGTTCATATATACAATATATTATATAATGTTATCTATTTTTTGCATTCTTTTCACACTTTTATTTAACAATTGCCAGACTTGACGCCCACACGCAAAGCGCCCACAATAGAAGATGGTTATGGTAGTACTTTTGCCAGCAATGACAGATTTCCACTCCCAAACCGTACTTTAGCATTAGGCTCTCCTAACAGAGGGGAACCTTCCGAAATCACGACTTCAGGCATACGCTGTACTCGCTAGTTAAGTGGGGCAGGCCAGCGGCCTTGTCGTTCATACTCCACCACTTATAAACGGTAATCACATAGGAGAGTATGCTATGAACAATTTAATAAACAGTCCTGTTTCTATTACTGCAATTGGATTCGGCCGCGACATGCAGCCAATTCCAAAGCGAATGGAATGGGGAGGCCGCACCTACCAATTCATTGACCGTGGTATTCGCGTCATCTCACGTCGAGGTGAGCAAATCCACTCAACGGTCACAATGAGTGACGGCGAACGAAGCTTTTGTCTTCGTGAAACCGCTGGTGCGTGGATGCTCTTGAGCGTCTGCTAGAACTCCACAGGATGAAAAAGCCCCCGACTACCAATCGGAGGCGTTTTTCGTATTATAAGAAATATATTAATGGATCTTCGACCGTTTATTTAATATACTTTAATCAATAATCATAAAAGTTTATAATCTCACCATGTATTTCGATCCACAAGATAGAGACAAAGCACTCCAAGCCGTAAGTGACCTTACTGCCGAATCTCGTCAGGCAAATTCAACTTATAGAGAGACTATAGCTAAAAGTTGTGTTACTGTTATCACAGCTCTTGTCGCTATTGTCGGATTTTTCATTAATTCTCACCAAGCAAAATTATTATTTAGCCCTTCGGACGCTTCGCCTACATTGTACGTTGCCCTTATAAGTTTCGGCATTTCGTATGCGTTAATAACATCAAGCACTAAGTACTACTCCAATTGGTTAGGCCAGCATGCAGAATCTATTCGCCAGATAGGCTTAGAGAACAAAAATACGTCCGATCTTCATAAAACCCTCAGCTCTGAAGAAGGGAGACGGTTAGCCCGTACGACGCACGCATCGGAGTTCTTCGCGTTAATCGGCATTATTTGTTTGATAATTTTTAGCGTTACTCTAATGAGTAACGCTAAAAATTCTTATTTAATGCCAGATGCTCGCTCTGCACAGTCTAATCACAGTCGTTAACTGTACAGAATAAGTTAGGCTTTGCGCTCCTACACGTAAATGTATCGGAATTCGCTTGCGGGAGTCGTGCGATAGTGTACGACACCAACGCCACCTGCATAGTTCATTTCTGAAATGTTTACGGTACCGTTCCCATTTACAGATTCAACGTAGACGACGTGACCGCTTTCGACGCCAATCGCGCCTGCTGCAGGACTTGAGCCTGTGCCGTATCCGGCCGCAGCTGCGGCACTAAGCCATCCATAGCCGCCGTTACCAAGTTGATTTGGTAGTGACGGAATACGGCTTTTTACATACCAAGTACACGTACCCCACACATAACTATTATCCGCAGAACTTGTCGCATGATATGCCGTGTGGTACTGATACGTTGGCTGGGTAGTAGTAACAGTCGCGGCCGTTTGCACCGGCTGAGTTACAGGCTGAACTGGCGGCGCCATAAAGGCGGTCGCAGCAGCTTTCAGCGAACTCGAGAACCCGGTAAGACCTTGCGGCTGGGCTGGCATTTGTAAAACTTGACCTGGTTCGATCAAATTTGGATTACTAATTGCGTTTGCCACCAGAATGTCATCAACTGTCGTACTGTGCGAATTTGCGATCGCGGTGAGCGTGTCACCCTCTTGTACGGTTACTGGTGGTGTTGGTACTGTCTTTGCTGGCTCGGCTTTCACCGAAGCATCAGGCTGATCAGTAGTGTTTGTGTACACGGAACTGTCTGCAAAGGCCTTGTGACCTTGTGACAGCGTGGCAGCAAGAATAATTGTCAGCGCTACCACCGACCTTGCTATACGCATTGTTATCTCCTAAGATTACACCCCCACGGATAGGCAACTATAGTCAAATACTCGTGGATTTTGTGCGTTGAAATTCCCTTATATTAGAACGGGTTTCAAAAAACACATGGTCAATAATATCAAATCGTAGTGTTTATGTCAATCATTGGCACGCTAGTGATAGCGTTTACAGAGGCGATAGACTTCTGATTAGTCGTCCACCCGCTTGATATATTATATACAATATTGTACTATATTGTTTCTGAGGACAATGCCGCTGCCCTCCGGATCCCAAGGAGTTTGGATGGACGCCAGCTTCACGCTGTTCGTTGTCGCCATGCTCGTATTCGCCTTTGCAGCTATCTGCTTCCCGAAGTGGCGTAGCTGGATCGCGACCGTCATGGCGATCGTCGTCACGCTCTCCATCGGCGCCATCATGGTGGTGCACGCCCAAAACAGGGAGTTGAAGCCGCTACCGCTGGTCATCTACAGCCGACCAGCAAACTAATCGGCAACCGACCGCATCAAAGGGAAAGGTCGCACGTCAGCGCTCCACAAAGAGCCGCGACGTTCGCCGCCCTTTCGGTGCGGCCTTTTCCTTTATCTCGACAAATCTTGCGTTTTTTGCTATAATTTACAAGTTAATCAATGTTGGGAGGCCTAAAGAGCCGTTTGCACCACAGAAAGGATATATCCTCATGGCTAAGAAAGCCGAACTATTAGAGAAGGCAGCAGAGCTCAATCTCGAGGTAAGCGACAAGAACACTATCGCCGAAATCGAGGCAGCTATTGCAGGTGCAGAAAAGCACGAAGTACGCGAAGCTACCGTCGCAAAGGCTGGTAAGCGTAGCCAAAAAGCTCTTGAAGAAGCCGAAGAAAAGGCTGAAAAAGAAGCTCGTAAAGAAGCTGGCGACACCACCCCACAGGGTGATGCTGATGCATCTGTAAAGAAGGGTCCAGCACCAAAGACCCGTTCTAAGCTTGAGCGCCGCGGCAAGAACTACCGCAAGGTTGCCGAAAAGCTTGAAGCCGGCAAGACCTACAACCTTGCAGAAGCATTGCAACTTGCTATCGACACTAACCCTGTAAAGTTTGACGCAAGCGTTGAGCTTCACATCCGCCTTGGCGTTGACCCACGTCAGGCTGACCAAAACATCCGTGCAACCGTTGCACTTCCAAACGGTACTGGTAAAAACATCCGTGTTGCAGTATTTGCCCCAGAAGCTGAAGCTAAGAAGGCTAAAGCAGCTGGCGCTGACATCGCTGGCGACGAAGAATTCTTGAAGCAGCTCGACAAAGAAGAGCTTAACTTCGATGTTCTTATCGCAACTCCTGCATACATGCCTAAGCTTGGTAAGTACGCACGTTTGCTTGGTCCTAAGGGCCTTATGCCAAACCCTAAGAGTGGCACCGTTGCTGCAGACGTTGCGAAAGCAACCACCGAAGCAAAAGCTGGTAAAGTTGAGTACCGCGTCGACAAGCAAGCGACCGTTCACCTTAGTATCGGTAAAGTAAGCTTTGGCCTTGAGAAACTTACTGAGAACGCAAACGCATTCTTTGCAAGCCTCCAGAGCCAGAAGCCAAGCAGCCTTAAGGGTAGCTACGTTAAGTCCACTGCTGTTACTACAACTATGGGCCCTGGCATCAAGCTAGAAAACCAAGTTAACTAGTACATCTTGCTGGTAAAATTACTCCTCCATCACGGGGGAGTATTTTATTGGCTAATATTCAGATTTATCGTAAATGCACACTTCTTCACTGAAGCTCAAGCCCTGCTCGATCATATCGAGTGAAACTTGGGTCGTATGGAAAAGTCGAGGCTTCACGAGTAGCTCTTCCCGGGTCAACCAGATACTTTCGCCCCCCGACCATCGATGTGCCTCCGGCAAACCTTTAACTTCTGCAAGCAGTACCGTAAATAACTTATCTTCAAGAATAGCACCGTTCGACAATTTGTCGATCAGTCGCTGCATTCCCGCCACGGTAAAATCAGCAACGATACCCGTTTGTTTTTTAAGCTCGCGCGCTGCAGCATCTCGAATTAATAAACCACGAAGTAGTGGCGCACTCGCGATACCCCAATAATCCCGAAAGGGCTCACGAGTTCGCTTATGGGCAAGATAGTAGATTTCACCATTCACTAGACTACGCACAACAAGCAGCATCGACGCTTTTGGCCCTGCGATTTCCCGGCCCGTAGATTCATCAAGCCGATTGGCAAATTCTTTGCCCTCCGCCGTAAGTTCGTACACGCCGTCAATGGCTTTAAACACTAATTTTTTGCGCACTAACGCAGCAAGATGGTATTTAAACCGGTCACCCTCGAGATTCGTCGGCCGCAGCAGTTCGCTATAGCGCGCACGTGTGGCGGCGCGAAGCGTATATAAAATATTCGCTTGCACTGCATGGATACCATCCTCATTATTCATACAATATATTGTAGCAAAATCTAGGGTAGAAAGCGTCCCTAGATTTATCCATAAGCACTCTTTATACTGAGATAAAACTAGATACACAGGGGGAAATTATGGGAAAACTAAGGGCAGAACTGCAATATCTGTCTATCGCCAAGCAAATTTTAGAAGAAGGGGAACCAACCGACGATCGTACCGGCGTTGGCACCCTCGACTTATTTGGCGAACCGCAGATGGCATATGATCTTCGCGAAGAATTCCCACTATTAACATCAAAAAATGTCGCCACGAAAGCAGTGCGCAGTGAGCTCGCCTGGATGCTGCACGGCGACACGAACCTGCGCTACCTTGCCGAGCACGATAACCATATTTGGGACGAATGGCCGTTTGTCGCATATCTCAAAAAAACCAAACAAGCCATCCCGAAGCAGGGCAGCGACGAATGGAAGACGGCAAAAAACGCATACCTCGAAAACATTAAAGATGATGCTTCATTCGCGAAAGAATACGGCGATCTCGGCCCAATTTACGGCCACCAATGGCGCGCATGGGCAGGTTACGACGGCAATCCTATCGATCAACTACGTATAGCGCAGGAGCAAATCAGAAGCGGCAAAGCATCACGCCGTATTATTGTCAGCGCCTGGAACGTAAGCGACCTCGACGAAATGAGTAAGGCGGGTTTGCCGCCGTGCCACACGCTCTTTCAGTTCAATGCTTCTAACCAAACCGACCCAAAGACGGGTAAAAAGTACCTCGATATGAAAATGTACCAGCGCAGTGCTGACTGGTTCTTGGGTGTGCCATTTAATATGGTGCAGTACGCAATGCTGCTTTCAGCAATGGCACAAACCACTGGCCGCGTGCCACGCTATTTCTACCACACGTTTGGTAGTGCGCACATCTACAAAAATCACATTGAGCAAATCAAAGAGCAGCTCTCACGCGGAAATGATCTTTACGCAGCACCAAAACTCCAACTTAATCCAGATATTACTGACATTGGTGATTTTGATGCCGATGATTTCAAAATCATTGGGTATAAACACCACGACGCCATTAAAGGCCAAGTCGCTATTTAGCGGCGTACATACGTAACGAAATCGTAAGCATATTTGTTGCGCTCATCCGCACTATGCGACTCGCGCGCAGTTTCACGCCATTCGTTGCCGAGCTCCGGGAAGAATATTTCTGCCTGCGGGAACGAAGCGTGAACTTCGGTAGCATACACAACATCAGCGTCTTTAAGCGATTGCTCATAAATTTGGCCACCGCCAATAATAAACTGGTTGCCGTGCGCCACATTGTATGCGGCATCGAGACTATCCACCGCCACAACGTCAACTACGTCAAGCGGACGATGGGTAACGACGATGTTTTCGCGCCCTGGCAATGCGCGACCAATGGACTCAAACGTATTGCGCCCCATGATTAGCGAACCGCCCATCGTTAGCATCTTAAAATGAGCAAGATCAGCAGGCAAATCTCGCTGCCAGAGCAGGTCGTTTGCAGCACCGATGCCACGGCGAGAATCATAAGCAACAACAATACTTTTCATGGCTTCATGATACAATAAATTTAAAATTACGGGGGAATGTTAGTGAGTGTCTTTAGTAATACTGAAATTAAAGAAGCCGTCGCAAACGGCACAATCGTCAGCGTGCCATACAAAGAGGAGCACGTAAGCGAGGCGAGTCTTGATTTTACGCTTGGGTATTATTTCTATAAGCAAGAGGTACGCGAAGATAACCGTGTCTATAATCCGTTCGACGAACACGATGTCGCACAGTATTTTAAAGGTCCGCTCCAGGCAATGCCGCACAAAGAATGGTGCGACAAATACGGGTACAAGCCATTTGATAACATCCCTATGGATCATCCGATCATCGTACTACGTCCTGGCGAACGCATACTAGCGCACACACACGAGTTTATGGGGATTCGCGCACACGGCGGGGCGGCGGAAGTACGCGCCCGTAGCAGTTGGGGCCGTAACGGTGTCGCCGTATGTTTTGACGCCGGTTGGGTAGATCCTGGCTACATTAACCGTATTACACTCGAAATCTATAACCTCAACAAATACGAATCAGTTGTACTGCCAGTAGGCGAACGTATGGGTCAGCTCGTGTTTCATAAAACCGGCAAGGTGGACGGTGATTATAGTCGTGGTCGTCATGGCATGAGTGGCAAATACCAAAGCACTGATAATCTTGATGAGCTCATAGCCAACTGGCACCCAAGCGATATGCTACCGCGCAACCACCGTGATGCGCGCGCTAAGCCTGAGAAAATCGAAGGACTCGCCGAGGGACTTCTGTAATGACTGGCGCGTATATCGTTGGCGAGGGCAACGATGGTACCGGCAAGTCAACACAAATTGATCTTTTGGCCAGCTACATCAAAGAACAGTACGACCTCGAAGTACTTGTACTACACGAACCAGACGGCTGCCCGATATCAAGTGAAATTCGCAAAATTATCAAAAACGGCTCATTAGAGCGCGACGCGACAACGAACCTGCTATTATTCACTGCGAGTCGTCACGAAACATGGTTTCGCGACGCTATCCCCGTACTTGAACGCGGCGGGGTGGTATTAAGCGCACGCAATGAGCTTTCAAGCGAAGTCTACCAGGGTGTTGCCGAAGGCCTTGGCGTGGAATTTGTACGTAACGTCACAAAGATGTTTATGGACGAGCACTATATGAATCCTGAGCTTACTGTCGTATTTACGCTTGATGATGAAGTGCGCCGCGCCCGTATCGCTGCGCGCGGAGAGCTCACGAATCCCGACACATTCGAATCGCGCGACGGCAAATTCCAAGCAGACTTGAATCGCGGCTACAAGGATATTGCCGCAGAACGAAACTTACCAACAATCGACGCAAGCCGACCGATCGACGATATACAGCAAGAGTTCCGCGAACTTACCACTAAAGTACTTATCGAAAAAGGCTTAGCGAAAGCTTAATCGGGCTCTTCAATTCTTGACTTATAACCCTTTGGGTTGTATAATATACGCGATGGAGCATCGCACAATGCTGAAACCAGCTCGCGAAGATGAGCATAGTTTCTCAGGCGCAGCGTTTCCTGGCGCGCCTGAGGTTGTTTGCGATAGCTACGAACTTTTTTGGAACGCAAGCCATTTAACCCCTGGCGAGGCTGCTGCTCAAGAGCGAGAAGTTGCACTTGCCGCTACACTTCTCGCAGACTTTTGCGATGAATACGTCTCCCCACAGGTATACACAGCCGCAATGCTTTCACCAATTCTAGAGGCTGCTACAGATCCAAATATGCACGAACAAGCGATGGAAGCACTGCGCCTCTACGCAAATAACTCAACCGAGTCAGAAACTGACAGATACTATGCCATTGGCTTGGCCTCAGACCGACCGGTTATTAGTAATTTCTGGCGCGAAAATGTCGACAAGCGCTATGCGGATAGCCCCGAAATCCAACAACTACTGCAACGCCACGAGCCTACGGATGTTTCGATAGAACAATGGCACGCCCATGCACCAACCATCGAGCCAAGGCATATCAACTCGCTTGTTTCGTCGGTTAACCTTGAATCGCTTCTTATTAAAGCCACTGAGTTACTTGCGCAGCTTGACCCGGCAACCGCACTCAACAATAGCCAAACACTCGCCCGAGCACATCAAGCTGAATCACTGCTTGCGCCGCTTTGTGAGATTATCGGGTTTGACGCGCTCGCTATGGCCCTTTATAGCCACGTACACGTCCTACGGGCGATGTTTACGGGCAATCTTGCCCCATTGCAACAAGCGCAAGAAATCATCGCAGAGCGCGGCGATAAAGAGCAGGTAAATAAAGATCTCGAAACATTATTTGACGTAATCTTTGGCGATCACATCCATGAACAAATCATTAGTCACGGGGCTCAGCATGGAATTATGATGGGCGAAGGCTACTGCACAAGCGAATGTTTACGTGTAAACTGGCGATTAAAATCGGTTGGCTCGCTCACCAACAAACTCGATACCCGTTCACCAGAAAATATCCCGCTCGATATTATTGGCGTCACCGTGACGACAGACGAGATACCACAGATTGCCACTCGCTTATGCCGCATTCGTGAGCGCGCGAGTAGTGATGAGCGTGTTACGCTCACACCAACGTCGACCCGAGACGCTGCCGTACACGTAAAGGGACCGCTTAGTTATATCGAAACGATTCGCGAGGGCCTCGGGTTTGAAAGTCTCGAAGCGATGCGTGAAGTTGTTGATGTTGTGGAGGTAGATGAAAAGGCCCATCACGTATGTAAAGTGACGCTAGTATTTAGCCAACCGGGCCGACCAGATTTACGCGCCGAAGTACAGATTACGACTAAAGCCGACCGCATTGAGAACCGCATTGGACAGGCCGCTCATATGCTTTATAAACTCCTCGCACGCCTTGGATCAAATAACGAGCAGTTCGATAGGGAAGTCCACGCGCAAGATCTTGCTTTAATCCACGAACGTAAAAAACACTTAAGTGCCAACCGCGCCGAACTCACGAGTGCAAGCGTTAATCGTGCACGTTCGTTATTTACAAGGCTTACTTCGAAAGCCGCTTAACTGGCTCACCTGTATTGTATTATTTGCCTCTATCTGCTATAATTACAGATAGACATTACCAAAGACAGTGGCGGTGAAATTCACTTAATCATGCCACCGAGGGAATTACATTCTTTTCCTACGGTCTTTGATAGTGAATCAAAGATTTTTTGGTTCCGCCTATCAAGTAAGTGGTGTCGAACATTAACAATGTGGTCGTTATATTACAAAATTTAGCTAAAAAGTGAGGTTTTTATCTATGGCTATCAGCAAAGATAAGAAACAAGCTTTGGTAAATGAACTTAGCGAGCTATTCTCGAGCGCAAAAGCAACAGCCGTTGCGAAATACCAAGGGCTGACCGTTGC
>Ga0207702_10000580_pt1 | contig 40765 bp, 29 predicted proteins | sample KBSCornC62_FD_184302 | JGI IMG/M metagenome (GOLD analysis project Ga0207702, IMG submission 184302) | Corn rhizosphere microbial communities from Kellogg Biological Station, Michigan, USA - KBS Corn C6-2 (SPAdes) (version 2) | ecosystem: Host-associated > Plants > Roots > Rhizosphere > Soil ... | reverse complement strand
CGAACCTCACGCCTGGCTCACCGAGGTCCTCACCCGGCTACCCACCACCAAGGACCGCGACATCGACAGCCTGCTGCCGCTGGCATAGGTGATGATCGCTGGATAGGTGGCTTCGGCGCACGCTTACCTTAGAGCGACCCCGCGCTGTAATCCAGCCCGTTGGACCAAGCCAACGCACCGAGCTCGATGTAGTGACACGCGAAGAACGCCGAATCGAAAGAACGGGGTCAGATTCACTTACAACCGCCAGTCGCCCCGATCCTGCACCCTGCGCCTCTCCGGCCACACCGGACACAACGCCTCCACCGCCTCCATCAACTCCACCCAGTCGGAAAGATCCCCCTTCCCAGGTAGTGGAGCCGACACGACATAGCTCCCGGCCAGCGGCTCGGCCACCCGGTCAGGATGCTTTATCGGCAATTTGGGCGAGGAGTTCATCCAGCAGATCCGTGCGGCCGAATAAGTCGAAGTATTCGTGTATCTCGGCCATGTTGAGCTTTCCACGCTGCGCCCGCAACAACGCCCGGATATCGTCGAGGTCGCGAGTGCGGGAAGGGTTGTTGACCAGCGCCTGCAGCTTGAAGCCGATCAATCCTTCCGCGCTGATCACCCGCAGGGTGCCTAGCGCTGTGGTGCGTTCACTGGCCTCGCCCAAAAGACGCTTCGCGATGGGGCGGCGGGCGTAGAGCAGGTCCAGGCCTTCGTCATCGCGCAGGTAGTTGGCGGCGTCTTCGCTGCGGTGCACGCAGCGATAACCCAAGTCGAGCAGGATGCCGTGCAGGCGATCCGCGTCGTCCGCATCGGCGAGGAAATCGATGTCGCGAGTAGCCCGCACCACCTGATGGGCGGCCAGCGCCAGGCCACCGATCAAGGCAGGCGGCGTCTTGCAGCCGGCGAAGGCGGCGAGGGCCTGCTTGATCTGCTCGACTAAGCGGGACATGGGCATGTTCCAGTGAGGTGGGCGTAGCCAGGATCGATCGCCACTGGATAGACGATACCAAGCAAGAGCCTCCCCCTCACCCCGACCCTCTCCCCCGGCGCAGCCGGGAGAGAGGGAGTATCGGCGTCACATATTGCGGCGGTATTCGCCACCCACGTCGTACAACGCATGGCTTATCTGCCCCAGCGAGTGCGTCTTCACCGCCTCCATCAGCGCCGCAAAGACGTTCTTGCGGTCGCGCGCCGTGTTCTGCAGATAGGCCAACCCGTGCTCGTCATGCACCTGTGTCACGGGCGCATCCGTGGAATCGGTGCCATGCGCATGTGACGTCTCGCCCGCCGGCGCCAACGCATTGCGCGCCTTCTGGAACGCCTGCACGTTGGCGATCTGCTGGCCCTTCTCCTCCTCCGTGGAGCGGATCAGCTCGATCTCGGTGGCGATCTCGCCGCCGTGGTCCTTGGGCAGGAAGGTGTTGACGCCGATCAGCGGCAGGCTGCCGTCGTGCTTCTTGTGCTCGTAGTACATCGACTCTTCCTGGATCTTGCCGCGCTGGTACATGGTGTCCATGGCGCCGAGCACGCCGCCGCGCTCGCTGATGGCCTCGAACTCCTTGTACACGGCCTCTTCCACCAGGTCGGTGAGCTCTTCGACGATGTAGCTGCCCTGCCAGGGGTTCTCGTTGAAGTTGAGGCCCAGCTCTTTGTTGATGATCATCTGGATGGCCACGGCGCGGCGCACGCTTTCTTCGGTGGGCGTGGTAATGGCTTCGTCGTAGGCGTTGGTGTGGAGGCTGTTGCAGTTGTCGAACAGCGCGTACAGGGCCTGCAGCGTGGTTCGGATGTCGTTGAACTGGATTTCCTGCGCATGCAGGGAGCGGCCGCTGGTCTGGATGTGGTACTTCATCATCTGGCTGCGCGCGCTGGCGCCGTAGCGCTCGCGCATGGCGCGGGCCCAGATGCGGCGGGCCACGCGGCCGATCACGGTGTATTCCGGGTCCATGCCGTTGGAGAAGAAGAACGACAGGTTGGGCGCGAAGTCGTCGATCTTCATGCCGCGCGCGAGGTAGTACTCCACGATGGTGAAGCCGTTGCTGAGGGTGAAGGCGAGCTGGCTGATCGGGTTCGCGCCGGCCTCGGCGATGTGGTAGCCGGAGATGGAGACGGAGTAGAAGTTGCGGACCTTGTGCTCGACGAAGTACTGCTGGATGTCGCCCATCATGCGCAGGGCGAACTCGGTGGAGAAGATGCAGGTGTTCTGCGCCTGGTCCTCCTTGAGGATGTCGGCCTGCACGGTGCCGCGCACGCTGCTGAGCGTCTCGGCCTTGATGCGGGCGTAGGTCTCCGCGTCCACCAGCTGGTTGCCGGTGACGCCGAGCAGGCCCAGGCCCAGTCCGTCGTTGCCCCCGCCTTGATTAGAGCGCGGCAGCTCGCCAGAATACTGCGGGCGGCCGTTCGGGTACATGGCGGCGATCTTTTTCTCGGCCGCGGCCCAGCGCGCGGGGTCTTCCTTGAGGTACTTCTCCACGTTCTGGTCGATCGCGGTGTTCATGAACATCGCGAGGATGATCGGCGCCGGGCCGTTGATGGTCATCGACACCGAGCTGGTGGGCGCGCTGAGGTCGAAGCCGGAGTACAGCTTCTTCATGTCGTCCAGCGGCGATGTTGACGCCGGAGTTGCCGATCTTGCCGTAGATGTCCGGGCGCGGCGCCGGGTCTTCGCCGTACAGGGTGACCGAGTCGAACGCGGTGGAGAGGCGCGTGGCGGCGCCGCCCTGGCTCAGGTAATGGAAGCGACGGTTGGTGCGCTCGGGCGTGCCCTCGCCCGCGAACATGCGGGTGGGGTCCTCGCCACTGCGGCGGTACGGGTACACGCCGCCGGTGTAGGGGTAGTGGCCGGGCAGGTTTTCCTTGCCGAGGAACATGAGCTGGTCGCCCCAGCTTTCGGTCTTGGGCGGCGCGACCTTGGGGATCTTCTGGTGGCTCAGCGACTCGCGGTAGTTCTCCACGCGGATCACCTTGTCGCGCACCTTGTATTCGTTGACGTCCTTGGTCACCGACTCGCGCAGCTTCGGCCAGTCGCGCAGCAGGTGGACGGACTCGTGGCTGAGTTCCATCAGCGCGGCGTTGTAGCGTTGGCGGAGAAGAAGCAGCGTGCGGTCCACTTTGTGCTCGTCATTCCGGCGCAGGCCGGAATCCAGTGCCTTGGCATTTGAGTCGTGCGCTTCGCGCGAGTCACTTGACTGGATCCCGGCCTTCGCCGGGATGACGGCCTCATGCAGGTCGTCGGCGTGGTACAGCTCCAGCGGCTTCGGCAGCTTGTCGTCGCCGAGTTCCTTCAACGACTCGTAGTAGTGCTGTGCCTTGCTGGCGGCTTCGGCCTGGTGCGCGACGGAGGCGTTGACGCCGCGGCCCTGCTCGGCGATCTCGGCGAGGTAGCGCACGCGGCTGCCGGGGATCAGCACGGTGGCGCGCGGCTCCTTCAGCGTGGTGTCGAGCTGCGGCGTCCAATCGCAGCCGCCCTTGTAGGAGCCCACCTTGTGGGCGATGGCTTTTTCATCGGCGTTCGCGGCTACGTTGTCGCGCACAGAGCCTGCCCCGGACTCGATCCGGGGGTGCGCTCCTACGGAGGCATTCGGTCCCAGGTGGAGCTTGTCGCGCATCAGCCGACACAGGTTGGCGAACATCCAGGTGACGCCGGGGTCGTTGAACTGGCTGGCGATGGTGGGGTACACCGGCACGTCCTCGTCCTTGATGGCGAAGGCGGTGTGGTTGCGCTTCCACTGCTTGCGCACGTCGCGCAGCGCGTCCTCGGCGCCGCGGCGGTCGAACTTGTTGAGCACCACCAGGTCGGCGAAGTCGATCATGTCGATCTTCTCCAGCTGGCTGGCCGCGCCGTAGTCGCTGGTCATCACGTAGACCGGGAAGTCGACCAGGTCGACGATCTCCGAATCGCTCTGGCCGATGCCGGCGGTTTCCACGATCACCAGGTCGTAGGGCTGCGCCTTGAGGAAGTCGATGCAGTCGTGCAGCACTTCGTTGGTGGCGGCGTGCTGCCGGCGCGTGGCCATGGAGCGCATGTAGACGCGGTGGCTGCGCAGCGCGTTCATGCGGATGCGGTCGCCGAGCAGCGCGCCGCCGGAGCGGCGGCGGGTGGGATCGATGGCAAGCACGGCGATGCGCATCTGCGGGAATGCGTGCAGGAAGCGCAGCAGCAGTTCGTCCACCACGGACGACTTGCCCGCGCCGCCGGTGCCGGTGAGGCCGAGCACGGGCGTGGCCTTGCCGGCCAGCTTCCACTGCTTGCGCAGGTGGTCGAGGTCGGTGGCGGCGAGCTTGCCCTCCTCGATGGCGCTGAGCATGTGGCCGATGGAGATCTCGTCGTCCACGCTCACCTTGGAGTCGGCGGTGTCGGGCACGCGCTGCGCGGCAGCCTTGCCGGCGCGCTGCATCACGTCCTCGATCATCTCGGTGAGGCCGAGCTTCATGCCGTCGTTGGGGTGGTAGATGCGCTCCACGCCGTAAGCCTGCAGCTCCCTGATCTCCTCCGGCGTGATGGTGCCGCCGCCGCCGCCGAACACGCGGATGTGGCCGGCGCCCTTCTCCTTCAGCATGTCCACCATGTACTTGAAGTACTCGACGTGGCCGCCCTGGTAGGACGACAGCGCGATGGCGTCGGCGTCCTCCTGCAGCGCGGCGCGCACCACGTCCTCCACCGAGCGGTTGTGGCCCAGGTGGATCACCTCGGCGCCCTGGCTCTGGATGATGCGGCGCATGATGTTGATCGCCGCGTCGTGGCCGTCGAACAGGCTGGCCGCCGTGACGAAGCGCAGCGGGGTGGTCTCGGCCTGGGTGGCGCCGGCGGGGACGTGCTTGGCGGGGGAACTCATGGCGACTCCGACATCGTGTGCTTGAACCCGACGATTCTAGTGGTTCGGTCCCGCCTCCGCTGGTGCACCGCCACATGCATGGCGGCGACGGTTGGTCTATTTCGCGTGCCAGCGGTCGTCGTCGCCCTTGGCGTAGCCCTGCTTCACCGCCGACCAGGCGACCTTGCGCGCCACTTCCTCGCGTGATTCGTCGCCGCGGCGCTTGTCCTCGTCGGCGTATTCGTCCCAGGCATGGTTGAACGCTTCCTTGTAGATCTCCTGGGCATGTTTCGGCAGGTGGTCGCGCACCGCGTCGGGCAGTTCGCTGAGGGTCCGGTAAGGCATGACGGCTCTCCGCAGGGACGGGCTGTCAGCTTGGGGTATGCGGGATAAAGCGGCCGTCAAGCGGCGGCGACGTTTTGGTGTACGACGTCGAACGCGATCGCCGGGATCAGCCGCCTCGGGTGTCGACGGATGTCCAGGCGGGCACCCAGGTTGCGCCGCCGTCCGTGGAGACGGCCCAGTCCTGCCGGCAGGATTTCGCGGTGATGCCCGACCAGACGTTGCGCACCTGCACGGTCTTGCCCTCGACCTCGTCCATGCCGACGAAGGTGCCCACGCCGTCCTTGAATCCGCCCACCATCGGCGGGTCCAGCGTGCCGGTCTTGCTGTTCGCGAAGTAGACCCGCCACTGCTGCGTCTTGCGGTCGTACAGGCGCAGCGCCAGGTCCTCGCTGTGGCCGCCGGGCCCGTCGACTTCGAGCTGCCCGATGTTGGCCCAGTCGTCCCACAGGCGGTACACCGCATGCGTGCCGCTGAGGTCGCTCCACGCACCGGGCGAGGACAGCGGCTTCGTCACTGCCCGTATCCGCGTCGTCCACCGCCCCATGTTGAAGTCGAAGCCGTGCTCGGGCCCGCTGCCCTGCGCGTGGTGCACGTCGTAGTCGGGCGCCTTCTTCAATCGGGTGAGCTGCGCGACAAAGCCGGTGACCCAGGTCTTGCCGCCGTCGGGGGAAGTGGCGATCTCGTAGTGGTAGGAATCCGGCGTGATATTTGACCAGATGTCGCGCTGGAGGACCTTCTTGCCGGCAACCTCGGTCCAGGCGTGGAACACGCCGCGCCCGTTCGCAAACTCGCCGTACGAAGGCTCCTGCAGGGTGCCGTTGCTGCTGCCGGCGAACTGCTCGCTCCACTGCCCGGACTTCGGGTTGTAGAGGAACAGCGTCACTCCCTGGAAGTGGCCGCCAGCTCCCGCGGCTTCGATCTTCTCGATGTTGGCGCGCCCGTTCCACAGGGGCTGGTCGATCACTGTGCCCGTGAATTCGGTCCAGGCGCCGACGCCCGAGGCGGTGACGTCGCGGCTCTTGATGTGGGTACGCCAGGTGCCGAAGTGGAAGTCGAAGGCGTGCTGCTGGTCGACACCCTGCGCCGCATCCGCGGCCGATGGCGATGGCCAGGCCGTCGTCGCTACCAGGGCAAGCAGGCAGGTCCGCAGGATCGTCGTGGCGCGCATGGGGTTGGTCCTCCCGTGGGGAACAGGTATCGACATCAATGGACGTAGTTGATCGCGATGGCCGGCGTCAGCGAACGCGTCGCGTTGTGCCCGCCTACGATCACGCGCGCGCCCAGCAGCACGCCAAGGCTCGCGCTGAAGTTGTATTCGACCGCGGGCGCATAACCGTAGGCGTCGCTGGAGCCGGCCCGCAGATGCACGGGTGTGGGCAAGGCATTGACCGGGTCGGCGCTGCCGTCGACGCGGGTGGCCGCGCCGTGGCTGCGGAACAGGTCCAGCGCCAGCACCCAGCGGCGGGTGACGCTGTATTCGAACGAGGTGCCTATGTAGAACGCGTCGCCCGGCCGGGCCGTGCCGCGGAAGCCGGGCGCGGTGCCGTAGACGCTGGCGCCGGTGACGTCGGCATCGCCGTTGAACGTGCGGGTGAGGTTGAGCCGCACGCGCAGCAGGCGGCCGTTCGGCATCCAGAAATAGCTCTGCGCGTTGAGGCCCAGCGTGGTGGCCCAGGCGCCGCCACCCATGCCGTCGCTGGCACGCGCCAGCCGGTCGTAGCGGCCGGTGGGCACGGTCTCCTGCAACTGCACGGCGAGCGTGGGCAGCCAGCTGCCTTCGTGGAAGCGGGTGAGCCGGTACTGCGCCTGCAGGATCTGGTCGCCGAGGCCGATGCCCGAGCTGTCCGGCCCATGGCTGACGCGGTTGTAGCCGATGATCGGGATCAGGCCCACGGTGAGCCGGTCGGTCAGCCCGTACAGCACGTAGGCGCGCGAGCCGAACGCGTCCGTGCCTTTCGAGGTGACGTCGTAAACGTAGGGCTCGACCAGCATGTGCCCGGTCGGCAGCGTCTCGGCGGAATTGGCCAGCATCGGGCCGGTCCACCAGGCGTCGTCCAGCGACTGGCGCGGCGGCCCGGCGTCCTGCGCCACGACCACGCCGATGCCCAGCAGCCCGGCGCACAGCGCCGCGAGGAGGCGCGCCGTCCGCCGCACCGTTTTCACCTGCCAACGCATGACCACCGACACCTCCGCCGTTCGTCCGTCAGGGGCAGACTAGGCAGGCAAGTGGTACGAACAAATAGCCACCGGGCGAGAACATGACATGACCACTCGGCAAAGCGCGGCGAAGCGCGTCCCTACCGGCCTGGTGCCGGCGATCGCGCTGGACGGCGGCGGCCCCATCTACCAGCAGCTGGCGGAGTGGTTCCGCCGGGCGATCGCCGAAGGCCGGCTGCGGCCGGGCCAGCGCGTGCCCTCCACCCGCACGCTGGCCGGCGAGCTCGGCGTCTCGCGCCTGCCGGTGCTGGGCGCCTACGAGCAGCTGCATGCCGAGGGCTACCTGGAAAGCTTCACCGGCGCCGGCACCTGCGTGGCCGCGGCGATCCCGCACGAGGGCGCGGGCGCGCCGCAGCGGCGCGCGCCTCGCACGACGCCCGCATCCGCACCACCGGCGCCGCGCCGGGTCGCCACGCGCGTGGCGGCGATGGCCGCGCCGCCGCAGAGCTGGCTGGAAAGCCAGGGCGCGTTCCGCGTGGGCGTACCCGCGCTCGATCACTTTCCGCATGGCGTGTGGTCGCGCTTGCTGAGCCGGCATGCGCGCCACGTCGGCGCCGATGCGCTGGTCTATGGCGACACCATGGGCCACGCGCCGTTGCGCGAGGCGATCGCCGAATATCTGGCGACGGTGCGCGCGGCACACGCCGACGCCGGACAGATCCTGGTCACCAGCGGCGCGCAGCACGGCCTGCAGATCTGCGCGCACGCGCTGCTCGATCCCGGCGACCGCGCCTGGGTGGAGGAACCCGGCTACCCCGGCGCGCATCAGGCGCTGGGAACCGTGGGCGCCCTGCCCGTGCTGGTGCCGGTGGACGCGGAGGGGCTGGACGTGGCCGCAGGCATCCGTCGCGCGCCGACTGCGCGGCTGGCCTACGTCACGCCCTCGCACCAGTTCCCGCTGGGCGCCACGCTGAGCGCGGCACGGCGCATCGAGTTGCTGCAGTGGGCGGCACGCACGGGAAGCTGGATCGTCGAGGACGACTACGACAGCGAGTACCGCTACGGCAGCCGGCCGATCGCCGCGCTGCAGGGGCTGGACGCCGACGCACGGGTGATCTACGTGGGCACCTTCAGCAAGGTGCTGTTTCCCGCGCTGCGGCTGGGCTACCTGGTGGTGCCGACCGACCTGCTGCCGGCCTTCCGCGCCGCCCGCGACGCGCTGGACACCTGCTCGCCGATGCTGCCGCAGCGCGCGCTGCACGACTTCATCCGCGAGGGCCACTTCGCGCGGCACATCCACCGCATGCGCATGCTGTACGCGGCGCGGCGCGCGGCGCTGCAGGCGGCGATCCGGCGCCACCTGCCCGATGCGCTGCAGGTGGTGGGCGCCGAGGCCGGCATGCAGTTGACGGCGCTGCTGCCGCCGGAGGTGGACGACGTGGCGCTGTCGCTGCGGGCGGCACAGGCCGGCGTGTCGGTGCGACCGCTGTCGCCGTGCTATCGCGGCGAGTCGAAGCGCAGCGGCCTGATCCTGGGTTACGGCAGCGTGGACGAGCACGCCATCGAGGAAGGTGTGCGCCGGTTGCGGCGTTGCCTCTAGGGAACGGGCTTTTCTCCTTCCCCCTGCGGGGAGAAGGCCGGGATGAGGGGCGGGTGCTCGCGGGAGCGTGGCCCTGGAAACGCGCTTCGATGAAAACCTCCGTGAGGCGCCCCTCACCCCAGCCCTCTCCCCGCACGGGAGAGGGAGCCGAGCAAGCGGTGCATGGTGGCGTACCGGTCCTCTCCCCCACCCCTCTCCCGCAAGCGGGAGAGGGGCTTTGCGGAACGCTGGATAATTTCTGGCGGCGCTCAGGCCACGCCGAACGGCAGGTTCGGCGTGCCGATCACCCGCTGGCCCACCGTCTCGCCGCGCACGAAGGCCAACGCGGCGTTGATCGTGTCCGGCGCGTCCAGCACGCGGCGATGGCCCAGCCCCTGCGTGCTGAGCAGGCGCGCGCCGGGCCAGTAGCGCGCGTAGCGCTCGCCTTCGCTCCACGGCACGTCGGCGTCGTCGAGGTCGTGCACGACCAGCGCGGGCAGGCCCAGCGCGGGCAGGTGGCGATGCACCTCCAGTTGTTCGACGCTGATGCCGGTGCGGCGCAGCAGCCAGTCGTAGAAGGCCTGGCGCAGGTGTTCGCCGAGGCGCACGAGGCGGAAGTAGCGGCTGGCCGCGTCGGCCATGTCGGCGGCGGGCGCCACCAGCACCAGGCGCTGCGCGTGCCAGTCCTCGTCCTGCGCGAGCGCCAGCGCGGCGCCGCCCAGCGAATGCCCCACCGCCAACGCGGCCTCGCCGTAGTGGCGGCCCACGGCACGGATCGTGGCGGTGAATTCGGGCAGCGTGCACAGCCGACCGCTGCTGCGGCCGTGACCGGGCTGGTCGAACGTCACCACCGCGTAGCCCAGCGCGCGCAGGCCTTCCACCCACGGCTGGAAGCGCAGGCCGTAGCTGGACCAGCCGTGCGCCAGCAACGCATACGGTTGGGTGTCCGGGTCGCCCCAGACGTAGGTGGCGATGCGCTCGCCGCCGACCTGCAACTCGCCGTGCTGCATCGCCGAGTCTTCCGGCGCCGCCAGCGCGCGGCTGCGGCTGCTGGCGAACGGCGTGGCGAACAACCGCGCGGCGCGGTCGGCGGTGCGCTTCGGTGACAGCCGGCCGCCGAGCATGAAGCCGGCGCGCAGCGCGCCGAGACGCAGACGGGTGGAAACGGAAGCGGCATGCGGGGACATGGGGAGCGCCTCGTGCGGGAAAGGGTCAGGCTTGCCAGCTGCGCCACAGGCGCTCGAAGGCCGCCGCGGTGTGGCGCTCGGCCTCGTCGTAGCCGAACAGGCCGCCGTCGTGGTGCAGGCCGAGCAGCAGCGCGTAGATCTCGAACGCGAGCTGGGCGGTGTCGGTGTCGGCGCGCAGATGACCCTCGCCTACCGCCTGCGCGATCGCCTTCTGCAGTTCGCCGCGCCAGCCGGCCTGCTGAGCGACCACGGCGTCGTGCAGCGCGCCGTCGCGGCCGTCGTACTCACTGGCGGCGGAGAGCAGCACGCAGCCACTCTGGTGCTTGCGCGCCCAGGCGAACCAGTGGGTCACGATCGCGCGCAGGCGCGGCAGGCCGCGCGGCTGCTTCAAGGCGGGCAGCAGCACGTTCGCCATGAAGCGTTGCGCGCCGAGTTCGAGCACGGCCAGTTGCAGTTCTTCGCGCGAGCCGAAGTGCGCGAACACGCCGCTCTTGGACATGCCCACGTCGGCCGCCAACGTGCCGATCGACAGGCCTTCCAGCCCGTCGTTGCGCGCCAGCACATAGGCATGATCGAGGATGGTGTCGCGCGTGGCGGCGCGCTTGCCGGCGGGGGTGGCGGTTTCCATGGGTCCGGAAAATAGCACGACCGTTCGTTCTTTTGCAATTCCATTCCGAGCACTGCCGCAGCCGGGCCTTCCGCGGCATCCGCACGACGGTGCGAGTCCCACCCGTGCCTGAATGCGTCGCCGGTCTGGCGTCAACACATGCCGGCAAACCGGCGTTCTCCGTACCGCACGCCGCCTTTCGCGGCGATCACGGAGAACACGATGAGTCGCAAGTCTTCCGCCCTGATCCTGGCCGCCGCGCTGGCGCTGGCCGGCGCCGGTTTCGTCGCCCCGCCGGCCGCACAGGCCGCGCCGCAGGTGTCGGTCGGCGTCGGCGTGGGCATCGGCGTGGCCCCGCCGCCGCCGCGTTTCGAACGGGCGCCACCGCCGCGTCGCGGCTACGCCTGGGCGCCCGGCTACTGGTCGTGGAGCCCGCGCCTGCATCGCCACGTGTGGGTGGGCGGCCGCTGGATGCGCGTGCATCCGGGCTATCACTACATGCCCGCGCGCTGGCAACAGGGGCCGCGCGGCCACTGGCATTTCAGCGCCGGCTACTGGGCCCGCTGAACATGCAACAACCTGCGACGCGAGCGGCGATGCCACGCCCGTTTCGTCGCAATTTTCGCCCCCTAGACTCACCATCGCTATCCACGGCGCGGCAACGCCGTCCACGCTTCACCACACTCAACGAGGGGAACCCATGTCGTCACGTCTTGCAGGTCTGCTGATCGTCTCCGCTGCCGCCGCGGTGGCGGCCGGCTGCGTCGAGGAGCGCCCGGTCTACCGCCCGCGCCCGGTGCAACGCGAAGTGATCGTGGAGCGCCAGGCGCCACCGCCGCCGCCCGAAGTGGTGGAAGTGATCGCGCCGCAACCGCCGCCGCCGCGCATCGTGGAAGAAATGCCGCCGCCGCGCCGCGGCTACATCTGGGTACATGGCTACTGGCGCTGGGACGGCGGCCGCTACGTCGCCGTCGCCGGCCACTGGCGCGAGGCGCGCCCCGGCTACCACTACGTGCATCCGCACTGGGAGCAGCGCAACGACGGCTGGCACTTCCATGTGGGCGTGTGGGTGAGCGGCTGAGGATGTGCTTCTGCGATCGTCCCTGATCGCAAGGATCAAACGGGCGGCCATCCGTGGCCGCACTTCTCAAGACTTTTGCGATCATCCCTGATCGCGAAGATCACACGGGCGGCCATCCGTGGCCGCACTTCTCAAGACTTTTGCGATCATCCCTGATCGCGAAGATCACACGGGCGGCCATCCATGGCCGCACTGCTCAATAAAAGCAGCGGCCCGGGCATTCCGGGCCGCTTTTTCGTGCCAATCCTCCGGCTCATCGCAGACGGCGAGACCAAAGGACGGCAGAATCGGCGGATGCCAGCTCCCTCGCCCATCACGGAAGACATCCAGCCCGGCCTGATGGTCGTGCACGGCAACCATCTGGAAGACCTGCGCGACCTGCTGGTCGAATGGCTGGCGCGCACGCCGCTGGCGCCGCTCGAAGACGAGACGATGCTGGTGCAGAGCAACGGCATCGCGCAGTGGCTGAAGCTGGCGCTGGCACGCCCGCGCGCGGCCGGCGGCATGGGCATCAGCGCGGCGGTGGAAATGCAGCTGCCCGGCCGCTTCCTGTGGCAGGCCTATCGCGCCGTGCTGGGCCGCGAGGCGGTGCCGGCCGATTCGCCGTTCGACAAGTCGCGGCTGGCCTGGCGGCTGATGCGGCTCTTGCCCGCGCAACTCGGCCACGCCGACTTCGCGCCGCTGCGGCATTTCCTGGGCGAAGGCCAGGCCGACCCGGTCAAGCCGGATTCAATCAAACCGGATTCAATCAAACTTTTCCAGCTCGCGCAGCAGGTCGCCGACCTGTTCGACCAGTACCAGGTCTATCGCGCCGACTGGCTGGATGACTGGGAGCACGGCCGCGACGTGCTGCGCGACGACTTGCGCGCACGGCACGAGTCGTTGCCCTCCTCGCAACGCTGGCAGGCGCGGCTGTGGCGCGCGCTGCTGGACGACGTGGGCGAAGCGCAACGCGGCAGCCATCGCGCCGCCATGCACCACGCCTTCCTCGCGCGCGCCGCCGCGCTGGAGCAACGCCCTGCCGCCTTGCCGCGGCGCATCGTGGTGTTCGGCATCTCCTCGCTGCCGCAACAGACACTGGAGGCGCTCACCGCGCTGGGCCGCGTCTGCCAGGTGCTGCTGCTGGTGACCAATCCCTGCCGGCACTACTGGGCCGACATCATCGAGGACCGCGAGCTGCTCAAGGCCGCGCAGCGCCGCCAGGCCGGCAAGCCCGGTCTGCCGGCCGAACCGCGCTACGAGGAACTGCACCTGCACGCGAACCCGCTGCTCGCCGCGTGGGGCAAGCAGGGCCGCGACTACATCCGCCTGCTCGACAGCTTCGACCGCCCCGATGCCTATCGCGAGCGCTTCGCCGCGCTGGGCCGCGACATCGACCTGTTCACCGACCCCGGCCGCGACAGCCTGCTGCACCAGGTGCAGCAGGCCGTCCTCGACCTCGAACCGCTGCCCGCCGATCCCGCGCAACGCCAGCCGCTGATCGCGGGTGACGACTCGCTGCGCTTCCACGTCGCGCACAACCCGCAGCGCGAGGTGGAGATCCTGCACGACAACCTGCTTGCGATGTTCGAGCAGGCCGCGCGCAAGGGCGCGCCGCTGGCGCCGCGCGACGTGATGGTGATGGTGCCCGACATCCAGGCCTATGCGCCGCACATCCAGGCCGTGTTCGGCCGCCTGCCGCCGGACGATCCGCGCTTCCTGCCCTGCAGCATCGCCGACCGCCCCGCGCGCGGCGCCGCGCCCCTGCTGGTGGCGCTGGAACAGCTGCTGCGTCTGCCCGAATCGCGCTACGCCGCAGGCGACATTCTCGACCTGCTGGACACCCCCGCGCTGCGCCGCCGCCACGGCGTGGACGAAGCCGGCCTGCCGGTGCTGCGCCGCTGGATCGAGGGCGCCGGCATCCGCTGGGGGCTGGACGGCGCGCAGAAACAAAGCCTCGGCCTGCCGCCGGAAGAGCAGAACAGCTGGCGCTTCGGCCTGCGCCGCATGCTGCTGGGCTACGCCGTGGGCGACGGTGCATCGCTGGGCGGCATCGCGCCCTACGACGAGGTGGGCGGCCTCGATGCCGCCCTGGTCGGTCCGCTGGCGCTGTTGCTGGACCGCCTCGACCACTACGGTCAGTTGATCGCCACGCCGGCCACGCCCGCGCAATGGGGCGAGCGCCTGCGCGGCCTGCTCGCGGCGATGTTCGACGCCGGGCGCGACGACGGCGACGCCGTGCTGTTGCAGCGCCTGCACGATGCGCTGGAGGCGTGGGAACAGGCCTGCCGCGAAGCGGACTTCGCCGACATGCTCCCGCTGGCCGTGGTGCGCGAACACTGGCTGTCCGTCGTGGACGAAAACCGCCTATCGCAGCGATTCCTGGGCGGCGCGGTGAGCTTCGGCACGCTCTTGCCGATGCGCGCGATCCCGTTCCGCGTGGTGTGCCTCCTCGGCATGAACGACGGCGCCTACCCGCGCCGCACGAACGCGCCGGACTTCGACCTGATGGCCACGCCCGGCCAGCAGCGCCCCGGCGACCGCTCGCGCCGCGAGGACGATCGCTACCTGTTCCTGGAAGCCCTGCTCGCCGCCCGCGACACCTTGTACGTGAGCTGGGTGGGCAAGAGCGCGCGCGACAACAGCGGGCTGCCGCCCTCGGTGCTGGTGGGCCAGCTGCGCGACTACCTCGCCGCCGGCTGGGCAAAAAGGGGTCAGAGTCACTTTTCGAGCGGCAACGCGACAGACGAGACGGCGCCTGTATCGAAAAATGACTCTGATCCCCTTTTGCCCCTCACCACCGACTACCCGCTGCAAGCCTTCAGCCCGCGTTATTTCGACGCCGCCAGCGACGCGCGCCTGTTCACCTATGCCGCCGAGTGGCAGCGCGCGCGACAGCCCCGCCGCGAAACCGAAGCCGCCCCGCTCGCGCCGTGGCCGCGCGAAACGCCATTGAACCTCGCCCTGCTGCAACGCTTCCTGCGCTCGCCGGCCAGGCTCTTCTACGCCGAACGCCTGGGCGTGCATTTCGCCGGCGAAGACGACGCCGACACGGACAACGAACCCTTCGCCCTCGATCCGCTGGAAAACCACCAGCTCACCGACGCCCTCCTGCGCACCGCCATCCACGCCGGCGACGCCGCGTTGGCGCCCGCCGCCGAGCGCCTGCACGAACAGGGCGCGCTGCCGCCAGGCAGTTTCGGCGCGCTGGCGCTGGCGCCGGTGGAAGCCGCCGCCAGGCATGCCGCCACACGTTGGCACGCGCTGGATGCCCACTATCCACTCAGCGGTGAAAGTCACGCGCTGCACGGCGCCGCACACGGACTCGTCGTCGAGGACACGCTGGACGATTTGCGCACGGACGACGACGGCGGCCACATTTGCCTCGTGGCCACGGCGAGCCAGCTCATGCCGGACAAGAAGCTGCGCCACGACAAGCTGCTGGCCCACTGGGCGGCGCACCTGCTGGCGAACGCCAATGCGCTGCCCGTCACCACCCACATCGTGGCGCCCGACGCCATCGTGCAATTGCGCCCGCTGGATACCGCCGACGCGCAATACCATCTCGGCGCGCTGCTCGCCGCCTTCGCCGCCGGCTTGCGCGCGCCGTTGCCGCTCGCGCGCAAGACCGCGTTCGCCTGGCTGCAGGTCGAGGCGGCAAACGCAAAAGCCACGCCAGACAAACAGAAGCCCGCCGCCGCCCTCGCAGACGCAACCGCTGCGGTCGCCAGCAAGCGCTACGACCGCAGCGACGGCGAACACGGCCGCGGCGAGGTGGACGAGGAGCCTGCCCTCGCCCGCAGCTGGCCCGACTTCGCCGCCCTGCACGCCGCCGGCTTCGAGGGCTGGCTGCACTTGTACCGCCCCCTGCTGGACGCCGCATGCGTCGTGGACGACGACGCATGAACGGCACGCAAGCGCTCGACCCGCTGCACCTGCCCCTGGCCGGCACCCAGCTCATCGAAGCCAGTGCCGGCACCGGCAAGACCTGGACCATCGCCGCGCTGTACCTGCGCCTGGTGCTGAGCCACGGCGGCGGCACGCCGCTGTTGCCCGCGCAGATTTTGGTGATGACCTTCACCAAGGCCGCCACCGCCGAGCTGCGCGAACGCATCCGCACGCGGCTGGCGGAAGCGGCCGAAGCTTTCCGCGGCAAGCGCGCGCCCGACGATTTCCTGCGCGAACTGGTCGCCGACTACCCCGACGCCGGGCAACGCGCCCGTGTCGCGCGCCAGCTCGAACTGGCCGCGCAGTGGATGGACGAGGCCGCGGTCTTCACCATCCACGGCTGGTGCCAGCGCATGCTCAGCCAGCACGCCTTCGCCAGCGGCGAGGCGACGGCAAGCGATATCGTGACCGACGAGGCCGAGCTGCTGGCCGAGGCCGTGCGCGATTACTGGCGCAGCCATGTGTTCACGCTGGGCCGCGAGGCCGCCGCCGTGTTCCTCGGCGCGTGGAAGACCCCGGCGGAGCTGCAGAAGGCGCTCGCGCCCCTGCTGCCCCACGCGGATCGCTTGCAGCTGGGCGGCCAGCCGCTGCCCGCGCCGCGCGCACCGAAGGAACTGCTCGACGTCCCCGCCAGCGCGCTGCACGCGGCCGAGGCCACGGCCCGCCAAACGTGGCTGGCCGCTGCCGACGCGATCGAGGCCATGCTGCTCACGGCTTCGGAAACCAAGGTGCTCAAGGGCAACCTGGTCGTTCCGAAAAACCTTCCCGGCCACCTCGCCACCATGCGTGCGTGGGCCCAAGGCGGCGAACTCGGCGACGATACGCTGGCTCGCTTCACGCAGTCGCGCTTGGCCGAGTGCACCGCCAAGGACAGGCAAGCCCCTTCGCACCCCGCCTTCGCCGCACTGGAGCACTTGCAGGCCTGCCGTAGCGAAACCCAAGCGCTTCCACCGCTGCTGCTCGCCCACGCCGCGCCACAGGTGGCGCAGCGCGTGGACGAAGCCCGCCGCCGGCTGGCCCAGCTCGGCTACGACGACATGCTGAAACGGCTGGATGCCGCCCTGCACGGCGTGGCCGGCGACGCGTTGGCCCGCCTGATCGCCGCGCAATACCCGGTGGCGCTGGTGGACGAGTTCCAGGACACCGACCCGCTGCAGTGGCGCATCCTGCAACGCAGCTACGTGGGTGTCGAAGGCAAGGCGCTGCTCCTGATCGGCGACCCCAAGCAGGCCATCTACGGCTTTCGCGGCGCCGACATCCACACCTACCTCTCCGCCCGCGAGCAGGCCGGCAAGCCGCACTGGACGCTTGGCACCAACCACCGCTCCACCGCGGCACTGGTCAAGGCCGTCAATCGCGTCTTCCTGTTTGCCGACCAATACGGCGACGGCGCCTTCGGCTTCGGCAAGGCGCTGCCTTTCATCGAGGTGGGCGCCAGGGGCCGCACTGAGCACCTGCAACTCGACGGCGAGACCCTGCCCGCCATGCCCATGGCCGTCCAGACGTCCACAGCGACACTCAGCTCGGGCGCCTGGCGCGAGGCCATGGCCGAACATGCCGCCGCGCAGCTGGTGGCCTGGCTGAGCGCCGCGCAGCAAGGCCGCTGCGGTTTCGCGGACGAGCATGGCAAGCTCACGCCGCTGCAGCCCGGCGACATCGCCATCCTGGTGCGCGACCGGCACGACGCCGCGGCGATGCGCGCGGCGATGCACGCGCGTGGCCTCGCCCACGTCTACCTCTCGGACAACCAGTCGGTGTACGCCAGCGCCGAGGCGGTGGAATTGCTCGCGTGGCTGGCCGCCTGCGCCCAACCTGGCAACGACCGCGCCATGCGCGCCGCGCTGGCCACACCGTGCATGGGGCAAAGCTTGGCCGAGCTGGAGCGCCTGAACGCCGACGAGGCGCATTGGGAAGCCTGCGGCGAGCACTTCCGCCAGTTGCATGCGCTGTGGCAGCGCCACGGCGTGCTGGCGATGCTGCACGAGCTGCTGCATCGCTTCGGTGTGCCCGCGCGCCTGCTCGCCCGTGCCGACGGCGAACGCGCGCTCACCAACCTGCTGCACCTGGCCGAGCTGCTGCAACAGGCCGCCACCGGGCTGGACGGCGAGCACGCGCTGATCCGCCACCTCGCCGCGCAGGCCGCCAACCCCGCCGGCGGCGAGGCCGCCGAGGAGCAGATCGTGCGGCTGGAGAGCGAGGCCGCGCTGATCAAGATCGTCACCATCCACAAATCCAAGGGCCTGGAATATCCCGTGGTGCTGCTGCCCTTCGTCTGCGGCTTCCGCGAAACCAGCGACAAGAAACCGCTGCTGTGGCACGACGCGCACGGCGCGGCGCACTTCGACCTGCGCCCCGACGCCGACGCCTGGAAGCACGCCGAGGCCGAACGCCTGCAGGAAGACCTGCGCCTGCTCTATGTGGCGCTCACGCGCGCCCGCCACCTGTGCTGGCTGGGCGTGGCCTGCCTGAAGAACGGCAACGGCAAGGCGTCCGAACTGCACAAATCCGCCTTCGGCTATGTGCTGGCTGGCGGCCAGCCCATCGAGCCCACGGAGCTGCAAGCGCGCGTCGACCAGCTCGCCCAAGGCCAACCGGACATCCACGTCGCCGAACTGCCCGAGCAGGCCGACACGCAGCGCTATCGGCCCCAGGGCAACGCGAGCCAGCCGCGCGACGCGCGCCGTTGCACCCTGCCCCCGCACACGCCGTGGTGGATCGCCAGCTACAGCGCGTTGGCCCAGCACGGAGACGGCGTGCCACTGCCGGCACCGGAATCTGCCGGCCAGTCCACGCTGGCCGAAGCCATCCAGGCCACCGACAACGCGGCAACTGAAGCGGGTGGGATAGCCCTGCCAGCAAAAGTTGCATCCATGGTGGATGCCGGCGTTGCCGGCATCCATGCCTTCGACCGCGGTGCCGCGCCCGGCACCTTCCTGCATGAGCTGCTGGAGCACTGCGCCGAGGAAGGCTTCGCCCGCGCCGCCGGGCCTTCGCCGCTGCTGCTGGAAACCATCGCGCGGCGCTGTCAGGTGCACGACTGGAAACGCTGGATCGCGCCCTTGAGCACCTGGTTGCCCACCTTGCTGCGCACGCCCCTGCCGCTGCCCGGCGGCGACGCCGTGCCGCTGGCCGCGCTCACCGATCCGCAGCGCTACCGCGCCGAACTGGAATTCTGGTTCGAGGCGAATCACGTGCAGGCGCAGGCGCTGGATCAGCTCGTCACGGCGCACACCTTGGCCGGCGCGCCGCGCCCTGCGCTCGCGCCCAAGCTGGTCAACGGCATGCTCAAGGGCTTCATCGACCTCGTGTTCGAGCACGAGGGCCGCTGGTACGTGGCCGACTACAAATCGAACTGGCTGGGCCGCGACGCCGACGCCTACACCGTGGCGGCGATGCGCGAGTCGGTACTGCAGAGCCGCTACGACCTGCAGTACGCGATCTACACGCTGGCCCTGCACCGCCAGCTCCAGGCCCGCCTGCCCGCCTACGACTACGCACGCCACATGGGCGGCGTGCTCTACCTCTACCTGCGTGGTGTGGACGGCGCCGGCCACGGCGTGCACGTCGAACGGCTGCCGTTCGCGCTGGTCGACGCGCTGGACCAGCTGTTTGCCACGGGAGGCATCGGCCATGCCGCTTGAAGCCCTGCTCGACCACGCGCTGGAACAGCAGCGCCTGCGCCCCCTGGACGTGGCCTTCGCCCGCTTCCTCGCCGAACGCGATACGCAGACCCCGCCCACGCTCTTGTGGCTGGCTGCCGTGCTCAGCCGGCAGCTGGCCGACGGCCACCTGTGCCTCGACCTCGACCTGCTCCCCGCCCTGGCCGAGGAACAGGACTGGCCCGCCGACTGGCGCGCGCTGGCCGACGACCTGCGTGCGAACGGCCCGCCGGCTTCAACGTTGCTCGCCGCGAGCCACGCGGGCGAACCGGACGACGCACCGCTGGTACTCGACGGCACGCGGCTGTACCTGCGCCGCTACTGGAACCACGAACGCGGCGTGGCGCAGGGCATCCTCGCCCGCGTGGTGCGCGCGGAGCCGCCGTCGCCGCACCTCGCCGGGGAGTTGGCGCGGCTGTTTCCCACCGACGGCAGGAGCGGCTTCAGCCGCGATCACGCGCGGCATGAAATCGCGGCGGAAGCCGCTCCTGCGACCGCTCCTGCAACAAATCCCGCACCCGATTGGCCGCGCATCGCCTGTGCACTCGCCGCGCGCGGCGCATTCGGCGTGATCACCGGCGGCCCCGGCACCGGCAAGACCACCACCGTGGTGCGCCTGCTCGGCCTGCTGCAGACGCTGCAACTGCGCGAGCACGCGCAGCCGCTGCGCATCCGCCTCGCCGCGCCCACCGGCAAGGCGGCGGCGCGGCTCAACGCCTCGATCACGGAGCAGATCAGGCAACTGGACGTGGACGACGCGGTGCGCGCGGCGATTCCCGTCGACGTGACCACCCTGCACCGCCTGCTCGGCGCGCGGCCCGACACCCGCCGCTTCCGCCACGATGCGCGCAACCCGCTGCACCTGGACGTGCTGGTGATCGACGAAGCCTCGATGATCGACCTGGAGATGATGGCGGCCGTGCTCGACGCGCTGCCGGCATCGGCGCGGCTGATCCTGCTCGGCGACAAGGACCAGCTCTCCTCGGTGGAAGCCGGCGCGGTGCTGGGCGACCTGTGCCGCCGCGCCGAAGCCGGCCACTACGACGACGCCACCGCGCAATGGATCGAAGCCACCACCGGCGACGACATCGCCAGCTTCGTGCAGCCCGACGCGCAACCACTGGACCAGCGCATCGCCATGCTGCGCGTGAGCCACCGCTTCGGTGCGGCCAGCGGCATCGGCCAGCTGGCGCACGCGGCAAACGCGGGCGATGCGTTCGCCGTGCAAGACCTGCTGGCTGCGCCGCCGGAGGATCTCGCCTGGCTGCCGAACGCGGATGCCGCGGCGCTGGAAGCGCTGGCGATCGACGGCATCGCGGCTTCGCGCCAGCTCGGCGACGCGCCTTGCGGTTATCGCCACTACCTCGAATGGTTGCACGCCCATCGCCCCGCCGCCGACGCCAACATGGAGGCGCACGAAGCCTGGGCGCGCGGCGCGCTGGACGCGTTCAACCGCTTTCAGCTGCTGTGCGCGCTGCGCCGCGGCCCGCAAGGCGTGGAAGGCCTGAACCGGCAACTCGCCACGGCGTTGCGCGCGCGCGGGCTGATCGAGAACGAACATGGCTGGTACGAAGGCCGCCCGGTGCTGCTCACCCGCAACGACTACAGCCTGGGCCTGATGAACGGCGACATCGGCCTGTGCCTGCGCCTGCCCGCCGCCGACGGCAGCGGCACGCGATTGGCCGTAGCCTTCCTCGCCGCTGCCGCGGATCACGCGGGCGGCACGCGGCTGCGCTTCGTCGCGCCTTCAAGGCTCGCCGACACGGAAACCGCCTGGGCGCTCACCGTGCACAAGTCGCAGGGCTCGGAGTTCGAACACACCGCCCTGCTGCTGCCGCCCGAGCCGAACGCCGTGCTGACGCGCGAACTGCTCTACACCGGCATCACCCGCGCCCGCCGCTGCTTCAGCCTCGTCGGCAGCGCGGCGATCGTCGGGCAGATGATCGCCCGGCGCACACAGCGCCACTCGGGGTTGGCGGCGCGGCTGCAGGGCTGAGCTGCCTCAGGGCGTGCAGGCATCGCCGGCAGCAAGTGCCTTGTTCGCGAGGCTGCCCGATCCGCTCATGTCCAGCCGCGCCCCCGGTACGGCAGCGCTGTTCTCGCCTGCATCGCCGCCGCTGGCGCGAATGCAGGTGCGGAAGCTCAGCGCCGCGCCGGGCCGCAACTGGCCTTGCTGACCGAAACTGACCACGTCCGCCGTACTGGCATTGATCGCCACGCCGGGGCGAGCCTCGCCGGCACGCAGCAGGATGTTGCCCGCGGCATAGGCCGCGTTGGCCGAAGCCGCGCCTGCCGGATAGGTGTAGACCAGCCAGCCCGCGTCCCAGGCCGTGCCATCCGCAGTGCAGCTGCTGCCGTCGCTGCTGGGGCACAGCGAAACCAGCTGGCCGCGGTTGATCGCCTCGGTGCGGGCGTAGCGCAGGTCGGCCAGCAGCGCATTGCTGGCTGCGCTGACGCGATTGCGACGGATCGTGTCGCGGAAGCTGGGCACCGCGACCATGGTCAGGATCGCGAGCACCGCCAGCGTCACCATCAGTTCCACCAAGGTGAAGCCACGCGTGGTTCTCGGTGCATGCGTCATCGCCATCACCAGCAGCTGCCGTTGCTGTTGCCGGCGTCGTCCGGCCCCGGCGTCTTCGTGCCGGTGTTGTCGATGGTCAACGCGCCGCAGGCATCCGCCTGCTGCACACCCTCCGCATTGGCGGTGGCGGTGAAGGCCTGCCCTCCGCTGGCGGCAGGGATGTCCACGGCGGCGCTGTAATAACGCTTTTCCGATATTGCCGGGTTGGCGAAGCCAATCTCGGTGAGCGCCCCGTACCTGTTGTAGGTGGCGTAGTAACGCTCCTGCGCGTTGGCGATGCGCAGCAGCAGTTCCTTGCCATCGACGCGCCGCGCCCGAAACGCATAGCGCCCGTAGGCCGGTACCGCGATCGCCGCAAGGATGGCGATGATCGCCACCACTACCAGGAGTTCGATCAGGGTGAAACCGCGTGTGCGTTGCATGGCGAGCCTCCGCATTACTGTCCACTGCCCAGCGAGCGCCACGAACGGCGTCGCCAGTACGTATCGCCGAAGCCAACCGTGGAGCCGTCCTTCTTGAGGCTCACGCCGGGCAGGTAGATCTGGCCACCACCCATCGTGGTCGCCGCGGGCAGGAAACCACCGGTGGGCGGATTGCGCACCAAGGCGCCGGCCTGCGCATAGCCCGTCGGCCAACCCGCAATCGCGCCAAAGCTCACGCCCTGGGCGGCGCCACCGGTAGCTGCGTCCACCAGCAGTACCGCACCTTGCGGAGCGGGATCGCAGGGATCGTTGTCCTGCGGGATGAGCGTGGTGATGATCGCGCGGTTGGTGTCGAACAGGGCGGTGGCGTCCACCACCACCCGTTCACCCTTGTTGAGCTGCGAACCGCTGCCGGCACCGGGGATGAACAGCTCGATGTACCAGCCGCGGATCGGCGTACCCGCGCCACTTGCCGCCGGCACGGGATTGGTGGTGAGGCCACGGATGCTGTCCACCTCGGTAAGCGTCTGCGCCACCAGCGGCGTGGCGGCGCCACCGTCCACCACCGCGGCCTGCCCCGATTTGCCGCTGTCGCGGATACCGTAGACGGCCTGCACCTTGGTGCTGGTGTCGATTTTGTTGTCCTCTCCCGCCAGGTACTTGCCGGTGCCGAACACCACCATGAAGCCGCCCGAGGTGGGATCCGAGAACAACCGCGGCATCACCGTCACCGGACGATCGCCGGCCACCTTGGGTTTGAAGAACAGTTCCACCTTCCAGTTGTCGGGGCTCACATCGGCAAGGTCGTAGCGCCACACGTTGCCCTGCAGGTCGCCCGCGAAGGCCACGTCGTCGACCTGGTCGTTCTCGTAGTCGCCCAGCACCGGCGTGGAAAGGCCGTAGCTGACGGTGCCACCGGGCGTCTTCAGTTCCTTGAGCAGCGCGCCGCTCTGCGCGTCGAGCACGAACAGCGAGCTGTAGGTGCTGCACACCGGATTGCCGCTGTTCGCGGCTTTCGTGCAGTCCACCGCCATCGTGCTGGGGAAATAGCCGCCCGGCACCAGCACGACCCACTTGCCGTTCGCCAGCCGGCCGATGTTCGGGCGGCCATAGGTGTAGCCGAGGTTGTCGTGCTGGAACTCCCACAGCACCTTGGCGCCGGGGCTGCCCTCGCTGGCGCCGGCATCGCTGATGTCCAGTGCGTACACGCCGCGCCCGCCCAGGCGCAGGCCGCCGACGAGGATGGTGTGCCAACCCGTGGTGCCCGCACTGAAGAACACGTCCCGGCTCACCGGCGTGCCGTCCACCGAGGGCATGAATTCGAAGTTGTTCTGCGAACTCCAGCCGGCCAGGCGGCCCCAGGCCGAGTACGGCACATAGGCCCAGCGTTCCCTGCCCGGGTCCGGCGCCACGTCCACCGTCGTCGCATCGGTATCGCTGGTGGTCGCATCGAACGCGTGCAACATGCCGTCATTGGCGGCCACGTAGACCGTGGGTGCGCGTTTGGCGTGGTCGAAGCGGAACTGCTCGTAGCTCTTGCCGTTCGTCGCGGCGTCCGCCTCGGGGCTGCTTGCCGGCCAGCTGTCGCGATAGCCGCCGGTGGGCCGGGCCACGTACAGCGCCTGTGCGTTGATCACCGCCCCGAACACCGAGTTGCGCTGGCGAAAGCCCTTGCCGTCCTTGCTCTGGTCGCCGCGCAGCCACGCCAGCCGGTCGCTGCCGTTCGGCGTGCCGCCGGCCGTGCCGAAGTTCGGATCGAGCGCATTGATCGCGTCCACCACCGTGCTGCCACGGAACGCCGCCGCCTTGCCGCTGCCCGTGCCGGTGCTGGTGAGGATCACCCGGGTGTCGCCGGCCTGGGCCCGCGCATCGAGCAGGGCGCGCCCGTCCCACAGCACCGAGGTGCCGATGCTGCCGTCCGCGCCCACGCGCCTGGCCTGCACCGTGCCGCTCCAGTCGTTGGTGTCGTAACCCGCCTGGTAGACCACCGTGCTGGTGCCCAGCACCGAGGCACTGAGGCTGCCGGCCACGGCGGTGGTGTTGCGGGCGATGATGCTGTTGAGGATCTTCGTCAGCACATTGATCAGCGCGGCAGGATCGCTGACGCCGAAATACTTGCCGCGGCTGTTCAATGCCGCATGCCACATGTCGTCGATCTTCCGGCCGTCGTCGGTACCCGTCGCCGGTACCGGCCACGCCGTATTGCCCTTGCGCAGACTCAGATAGGTGGCGTCGTTGTCGACCAGGGTACCCGCCGCGCCGAATCCGATCATGTATTGCACCAGGTGCGGCCAGGTCGCTGGATCATTCGCCGGATTCCAGTAGATCTCCTTGTTGCTGCGCGGATCGGCATTCGCGGTCAGCGCCGTGCCGAACAGGCTGGTGGTCTGGTCGGCAATGTACGGGGGCACCTTGCGCCGGTTGGCCTGGACCGCGAACAGGCTGCCGCCGGTCACGCCAGCCTGCAGGTCGGTAGCCCAGTAGTGGAAGGCAATATCGGCCATGGTGGCGACGCTGTTGCTCGCCTCGTTCCAGACAACCTTGCTCTCCGCGTCGGAGGTCGAGAATGTGCCGATGCCGTCAGGCATGGCACTGATCGCGGTCGTGTCCTTGCCGGGCGCCGTGAAACCCGAATCCTGGTTCCACAGCCCGTCCGTCATCTGGATGTGATAGTTCTGCCTGCAGACCAGTTCCTTGCTGACGTCCTGGTCGTAATAGGGGTTGCTTGCCGTCGCACCCGTGCGGTTGGTGAAGTACTTGCCCACGCGATCGGCCGCCGAACGGTTGGGCGTGTAGCCGCTGGCATTGATGGCAAACAGCCAGTCGTAGAAATTCGTGCGGGCATTGGCGGTGGCGGTGCCGTCGACGAACTTGTAGATGCCGGTGCTGTTCGTCAGGCTGTTCGAGTTGATGTTCTGCCACGCCACGCGCACGTTTTCGCCGAACGGCGCAAAGGCCCGGGAAATGGCGCTGATCGCGGCCATGCGCCGCGTCCGGTAGTACGAGTACCAGTTGGCGAAATCCTGCTGCTTGTTCGTCGGCAACGCGATCCAGATCCAGTTGGCAGCCGTGTAGAGCGCGGTCTGGCTGGCCGACGTCAGTCTTCCATCGCTTCCCGTCGCCAGCGCGCCACCGTTCCATCGGTAATAGCCGGCGCCCGTGTGCCCGCAGAAGGTCGCCTTGGCCAGGGACTGGGTACCGCCTTTGGTGTCTTTCGATTTGGGGCGGTTGTAGGCGATGCCGTCATTCCAAGCGCTGGCGTAGGTGGCATCTCCCAAGGTGGTGGCGCCGTCCTTGGTCAATGGGGGCGCATAGGTGTTGTTGGGATTGAAATAGACACCGTTCATCACCCACGAACGCGGGTCCGTCGCATCCTTGTTGGTGGGATCGATGACCCCGGAACACCGCCACGGACTCTTGGCGTCACTGTTGCTTCCCCAGCCGGTGTTCGACGGTTCGCCTTTGCCGTTGAATTCGTAGGGTCGGTAATCGCCCACGTAGTCATTGTCCATCGAGCCGGAATCGTCGAAGGTCAGCACCAGGTTCGGAGCCACCGTGGTGGTGGCGGCCGGCGGACCGGGGCTGAGTTCGACGGTGCCGGCCATCGAGCTGGCGGAAAAACCCGCGACCAGGCTGAGCAGCAGGCCGCCGAGGCCGGAAGACAGGCGCTGACGAAGAGGAGGGACGAGGCGCATGGTCGTGTCCTTGCCGGTGCTCAGTTGCTCTTGGCCGCGAACGTGCTTTCCAGCACGCGCACAGTGTTTGCGCTGCCACCGGTGGAGCGCGCGGTGATCCGGTAGATGTGCTTGTTGATGTTGCCGGGGCCGCTGTCGGTGGAGCTGGTGACGCCCGACTCGTGCGCGCTGCCGCCGCCCAGCGGCTGTTCGGGCCCGAGATCCTCGATCAGGTAGCGAGGGTTTTCCGCCAGCTTCGCCAGCTCGCGCTGTTCGGCGCCGATCAGGGTGCTGCCGCCCATGTCCTTGAGGGCAAAACTGTCGCCGCTGCCCTTGTATTCGACGGCACCGGCGGTGGCCCAGCCGTTGTCGCCGCGAAATGCGGTGACGTTGGCGACCGGGCTCTGCGGATCGTGGATGTAGCACTCGGTGATCACCGTGGTGCCGCAGGCCACGCCTGCGCCGTTGCCTGCGGCGCTCCAGAGCTTCCACTCGGCGCCACGCAACGCGGCCTCCGCGCCCATCTCGGCCAGCTGCGCGTTGCGCAGGCCGCCGACCATGCGCTCCTGCAGCAGCGAACGGCCGCTGGCGCTGATCGCCAGCATGGTCATCAGCAGCAGGAAGATCAGTGCGACCACCAGCACGGCGCCGCGCTGGGCACCGACACCGATGCCGCTGGCGATGCGCGCGCCTGGGATGCGGGAATGCGAGGCCATGGAATGCGGCTCCTCAGGGGTTGTAGTTGCGCACGGAAACCAGCGCGCTGAATTCGCGCCGCAGCATCGCGTCGGCAAAGCCCTGCTCGGCCGGCGTCACCTTGCGCCCGGCAGCGCCAGGAGCCGCCGGCGTGGTGATGCCGTCGCCGGCGTACGTGTAGTTGCGCTCGGCCGTGCCCAGCGTGGCCAGGGTTTGCTGGCCGTCCATCAGCAGCCGCACCTCGATGCTCTTGACGCCGCGCCACAGGCAGCCGACGTTGCCGCCCAAGGGGTTCTGCCAGGAAGGCGGGCAGGCGATGCTGCCGCCGGCGCGGCTGTCCACATCGCTGGCACCGAGATAGCGGGTGTTGCCGTTGCCGTCTTCGATGCCATAGAGGAAGTCCAGCCGCTCCACGCCGCGCACCATCTCCTCGGCAACGCCGTTCTCGCGACGCACCAGCGCGCCGGTGGTGCCTCCATTGCCGTTGTCGACCACCTGCAGGTACCAGGTCACCGACTTGTAGTCGCGGCTGAAGTTGAACAGTCGCGGCGCGGATTGCGGTAGCTGCGCCTTGGGCTTGCTGTAGTTGCCGGCACCGGCATCCTGCGGATAGAACGCGTTGCCGTTCTGCAGGCTGGCCGCGAAGACGCTGGCGTTGGAACAGTCCGCCAGCATCATCAGGTCACCAGCGGCGTAGTGGTCGGCGATCTTCGGTTCGCCCGCCGCAGGCACCACGACGACGTGATCGACGAGGCCGCCGGCGCCCGGCACCACCGCACTTGCGCCCTCCAGCGACCAGCCGCCGCCGGCATCGAGGTAGCGCAAGGTGAGGATGCTGGTGCCCACCACGCGGCTGTTCACGGCCTTGCCGGGCGCCGGCAAGGCCGCCGGCGCGGTGGGAGCGCAGCCGTTCTTGTCGCAGTCGTAGCCGCGCATGGAGAAATACGCGGGCAAGTAGTACGGCTCGGCGGGCTTGGCCGGATACGGCGTGGCGCCCCAGGCCGTGGTGAGATCGCTCAGCGCGTCCTCGATGTTGGTGGCATGGATGCGGGGCGCGCGCAGGCCGTCCATGAATACCCCGGACCCACCCTGGCTGGCGGTACCGCCAGTGTTGCTGCAGTACTGGCCGTTGGCCATGCGCAGATCGCCAACCAGGCGGGTGATCGCGAAACGCCCCTCTTCCTGCAATTGCGCCAACTGCGTCTGCACCTTGTTGCTGCTGGAGGTGGAGATGAACACGGTGATGATGCCGGCAGCCACCAACAGGCCCAGCACCATGGCCACCATCAATTCGATCAGGCTGAGACCGGACACGCGACGCCCGCGCAATGCCGAATTCATGGCTGGAATCCCCATGCGAAGGTCTGCGTGGCGGCGTCGCGGTGAGCGGCATCGCCAGCGCGGCGCTCGCTCCAGCTGATCGTCATCTCGCAATGACCGCCGTAAGGCGGCCGGCGGTTGATCTGGCCGATTGGGTCGTAGCCCACACTGCTGCGATCACAGGCAATCGCTGCGTCTGCACCAGGCAACAGGGTGGCAAGCATGCGGCTCCACTCCTGTTGATCGCGGCTGGCCACGTTGGCGGCATTGCAGGCCGCGCTCTTGTCGCACGTGGTACTCCCGCTGATCGCTCCGTAGCTGGAGGCGTCGTAGGCCCCGCTCCACACGCCAGCCGGATTGGCGCGCATCCGGTCAGCCATGTTGCCGGCCAGGAAGGTGACCTGGGTGCGCAGGTAGGCCGCGTGGTTGGAGCGCGTGGCCATCACCAGCAACCCGGCCAAGCCAACCAGGCCGACACTGAAGATCAGTACGGCAACCAGCACCTCGATCAATGAAACGCCCCGCTGTCGCGACAGGACTTGCATGGCCACACTCCCGGCTCGATGGCCCCGAAGGTTAGCCACGCAAATTATTGCGTCAAGTAATTGCGGTGACGAACGGCAAGAACTTGCCGACAGGCGGCAAACCGGCGTTGCGAAACCTGATCGTCGTCACGCATCCGACCCGGGAGGGGAGGCCGTGCCGCGGATGGCGTCCAGGGACTTTGCCAACCGCTCCGATCCCTGTTGCCCCTTCCCTGCACACGAAAACCCGCGCGGCAGCCGGACGACAAAAGGCCCGCATCGCTGCGGGCCTCTGTAGTGATCTGGTGCCGGAAACAGGAGTCGAACCTGCGACCTACGCATTACGAATGCGCCGCTCTACCAACTGAGCTATTCCGGCAATGGCGAGCCGCGAAGTTTACGGGGCGACCGGATAGCGTGCAAGCCGGATCAACCCGCCGCCGAGCCGCTGTCGACGACGCGCAGTTCCTTGGGCAGGGCGAAGGTGATGGTTTCCGCTTCGCCGTCCAGCTCGCGCACGGCGCCGGCGCCCCAGGACTGCAGGCGGGCGATCACGTCGCGCACGAGTTTCTCCGGCGCGGAGGCGCCTGCGGTGAGGCCGATGCGGTTCACGCCGTCCAGCCAGGTACGCTCGATGTGCTCGGCGCCGTCGATCAGGTGGGCGCGCACGCCCTGCTTCTCGGCCAGCTCGCGCAGGCGGTTGGAGTTGGAGCTGTTGACCGAGCCGACCACCAGCATCAGGTCCACCGCATCGGCAAGCCGGCGCACGGCGTCCTGGCGGTTCTGCGTGGCGTAGCAGATGTCGTCCTTGCGCGGCCCCTCGATGTCGGGGAATTTCTCGCGCAGCGCGGCGATGATCGCCTTGGTGTCGTCCACCGACAGCGTGGTCTGGGTGACGTAGGACAACAGGTGCGGGAACTTCGGCGCCAACTCCGCCACGTCCGCGACCGACTCCACCAGCAGGATCTCGCCGGTGTTGGCTGCGTTCCACTGGCCCATCGTGCCTTCCACCTCAGGGTGGCCGGCATGGCCGATCAGCACCACGCTGCGGCCGATGCGTCCCAGGCGTGCCACCTCCATGTGCACCTTGGTGACCAGCGGACAGGTGGCGTCGAACACCTTGAGGTCGCGCTGTTCGGCTTCCTCGCGCACCGCCTGCGAGACGCCGTGGGCGCTGAAGATCACCGTGGCGCCGTCGGGCACCTCATGCAGTTCCTCCACGAACACGGCGCCGTCGTGGCGCAGCTTGTCCACCACATAGCGGTTGTGCACCACCTCGTGGCGCACGTAGATCGGCGCGCCATAGGATTCCAGCGCCCGTTCGACGATGGCGATGGCGCGGTCGACGCCGGCGCAGAAACCGCGGGGATTGGCGAGCAGAATGTCCATGAGAGCACCGACAAAAGAAACCGGTGTAGGAGCGCACCCTGTGCGCGATCAGGCTTTTCGCGAAAATCCATCGCGCACAGGGTGCGCTCCTACAGGCAGGCGGCGATTATCGCACGCCGCCCGGCCCCTTCCCCCCGAAAAGGCCGAAGGCGACCAGCAGCACCGCGCCCACGGTGATGCCGCAGTCGGCGAGGTTGAACACCGGGTAGTGCCAGTCGTGGTAGTACACGTCGATGAAGTCGGTGACCTGGGCGGCGTGCAGGCGGTCGATCAGGTTGCCGATCGCGCCGCCGATGATGAACGCCAGCGGCAGCGCGGTGCGCCAGTCGCGTCGCGGCGTGCGCGCGAGCCACACCACCAACACCGCACTGATGACCAGCGCCAACAGCACGAAGAGCCAGCGTTGCCAGCCATCGTCCATGGCCAGGAAACTGAAGGCCGCGCCGGGATTGAACGCCAGCGTCCAGTTGAGGAAACCGGGAATTACCGGGTGCGGCAGGCCGGCAGGCTGCAGCGCGGCCAGCGCCCACCACTTGCTGAGCTGGTCGAGGGCGATGACGGCGGCAGAGAGCAGCAGCCAGGGGAGCGCGTTGGGTTTGGTGGTCATGCAATGAGTCTCGAGGTGAATTCCCTTCTCCCTCCGGGAGAAGGTGCCCGGCAGGGTGGATGAGGGTTCGGACTTGTCTCAGCCCAGCCGCAAGTGCGGACCCTCACCCCAACCGCTCTCCCAAGGGGAGAGGGGTTTTAATCGTCAGAACCAGCGCCGCGTCTCGCCCGGCCCTTCCAGGTTGCTCACGCAGCGGCCGCAGAGTTCCGGATGGCCGGCGTGGCTGCCCACGTCGTCGCGGCGGTGCCAGCAGCGCACGCACTTGGCCGCTTCGCTGACTGTGGCCGAGACCCACACGTCGGCGCCTTCCAGCTCGGTGAGCACGGCGGCGTCCGGCTGGCCGCCGGCTTTGTCCAGGCGCACGTCGGAAGTGATGAAGAAGAAGCGCAGCTCCTCCATCGCCGGCGCGTAGCGCGCCACCGTGGCCTCGTCGGCGTGGATCGCCAGCTTCGCCTCCAGCGCGGCCCCGATCTTTTCCGCCTTGCGCATGCCTTCGAGCACGCGTGCGGCGGTATCGCGGATCGCCAGCAGATCGCTCCACCAGCGCCGCTGCTCCGGCGAAGCCTGCATGGCGGCCAGGCCGTCGTACCAGGTCTCCAGCAGCACGCTCTCGCCGCGCGCGCCGGGCAACGCCTGCCAGATCTCCTCGGCGGTGAAGGCCAGGATCGGCGCCAGCCAGCGCACCAGCGCCTCGGCGATGCGGTACATCGCGCTTTGCGCGCTGCGCCGGCCGTGGCTGTCGGTGGGCATGGTGTAGAGGCGGTCCTTGGTGATGTCGAGGTAGAGCGCGCCCATCTCGTTGGTGCAGAAGTTCTGCACGCGCGCCACCACTTCGGGGAAGTCGTAGCGCTCGTAGGCGGCGACCACCGCCTGCTGCACGTCGCAGGCCTGCTGCACCGCCCACTGGTCCAGCGACAGGCTGTCCTCCACCTTCACCAGGTGCTTCGCCGGATCGAAGCCGTCGAGGTTGCCGAGCAGGAAACGCGCGGTGTTGCGCAGGCGGCGGTAACCGTCCGACACGCGCTTCAGGATCTCGTCGGAGACACTCATCTCGTTGCGGTAGTCGGCCGAGGCCACCCACAGGCGCAGCACGTCGGCGCCCAGCGTGTCCATCACCTTCTGCGGCGCCACCACGTTGCCCAGCGACTTGGACATCTTGCGGCCCGCGGCATCCACGGTGAAGCCGTGGGTGAGCACGTCGTCGTAGGGCGCGCGGCCGTGGATCGCGGCCGAGGTGAGCAAGGAGGACTGGAACCAGCCGCGGTGCTGGTCGGAGCCTTCGAGGTACATCACCTTGTACTCGCGCGCGTCACCCTGCTGCAGCCCGGGTCGCTGGCCGATCACGCCGAAATGGGTGACGCCGGAGTCGAACCACACGTCGAGCACGTCGCTGACCTTGTCGTAGTCCTTCGCCTGATCGCCCAGCAATTCGGCGGGATCGAGGTCGTACCACGCGTCGATGCCGCCCTGCTCCATGCGCTTCGCCACCTGCTCCATCAGCGCCACGGAATCGGGATGCGGCTCCTGTGTCGCCTTGTGCACGAACAGCGCGATCGGCACGCCCCAGGTGCGCTGGCGGCTGATGCACCAGTCCGGGCGCCCGGCCACCATGCCGGCGATGCGCTCCTCGCCCCAGCCCGGCACCCAGCGCACGTCCTTGATCGACTTCAGCGCCGTGGCGCGCAGGCCGGCCTGCTCCATGCCTATGAACCACTGCGGCGTGGCGCGGAAGATCACCGGCGTCTTGTGGCGCCAGCAGTTCGGGTAGCTGTGCTCGATCTTCGCGTGCGCCAGCAACACGCCGCGCCCGCGCAGCAGCTCGACGATGGTGCCGTTGGCCTTCCACACGTGCATGCCGGCGAGATCAAGCTCGCCCGCCTTCGGCGTGTCGTCGCGGTAGGTGCCGCGCGCGCCGATGTAGTTGAGCAGGCCGATGCCGTTCTCGCGGCCGACCACGAAGTCCTCCACGCCGTGGTCGGGCGAGGTATGCACCGCACCGGTACCGTCCTCGGCGCTGACGTGCTCGCCGAGGATCACAGGCACGATGCGGTCGTAGAACGGGTGGTGGAGCTGCGTGCCGTTGAGCGCGGCACCCGCGGCATGGCCAAGCACGCTCCCCTCTCCCATCGGGAGAGGGGTTGGGGGTGAGGGTTCGGCGGAGTTGGAAAGTTGCGCTCCGCCCGTACCCTCACCCGCCCTTCGGGCACCCTCTCCCGCAGGGAGAGGGAAATAGCGGGCCAGCGCCTTGTCGACCAACGGGCTGGCGATCACCAGCAGCACGCGTTTGCCGCCGCGCGCCGGGCCTTCGACCAGCGCGTATTCCAGCTCTGCGCCCAGCGCCACCGCCTGGCTTTCCGGCAGCGTCCACGGCGTGGTGGTCCAGATCGGCACGGCGACGATGGCGTCGCCCGCGTCCACGCCGAACTTCGCGGCCAGCGCCTTCGCATCCACGGCGTCATAGGCCACGTCCACCGCGGGCGAGACCTTGTCGCCGTACTCGATCTCCGCCTCGGCCAGCGCCGAGCCGCAGTCGAAGCACCAGTACACCGGCTTGGCGCCGCGCACCACGTGGCCGTTGGCGACGATGCGCGCCAGCGCGCGCACCATGTCGGCTTCGTACTTGAAGTCCATCGTGCGGTACGGGTTTTCCCAGTCGCCCAGCACGCCCAGGCGCTTGAAGCCGGCGCGCTGGGTGTCGATCTGTTCGGCGGCGTATTCGCGGCACTTCTGGCGGAACGCGCGCGCGTCGAGCTTCTCGCCCGGCTTGCCGTGCTGCTTCTCCACCGCGATCTCGATCGGCAGGCCGTGGCAATCCCAGCCCGGCACGTACGGTGCGCGATGGCCGGCCAGCAGCTTGGAGCGCACCACCATGTCCTTGAGGATCTTGTTGACCGCGTGGCCGATGTGGATCGCGCCGTTCGCGTACGGCGGGCCGTCGTGCAGCACGAAGGCCTTCTCGCGGCCGGCGGTCTTCGCCTGGATCTGCGCGTAGCGGCCCACCTGCTCCCACTCGGCCAGCCAGCCCGGCTCGCGCCTGGGCAGGTCGCCGCGCATCGGGAAGTCCGTCTGCGGCAGGTTGATGGTGCTCTTGTAATCCGTGCTCATCGGGTGCCTCGGTGGTTTCGCCCCGAAGCCGCCCGGCCCGAAGCGTCATGTGACCGCCCACCGCGCGCGGCGGCAGGCGCACGCGCTGCGGGCGGATGCCTTAAATAATAATGACGATGGCCGCAGGCGCGGGAACGCGCTCGCGGCAGGAAATCAGCTTGGGCTTTTCGCGGTTCGTCATGCGCGCGCCAGTACCGGATTCATGCCCAGGATCTCCCGGGCCGAACGCGCATCATGATCCATCTGGGCTTTGAGTGCATCCAGATCCTGGAATTTCTGCTCGTCGCGCAGCTTGGCCACGAACTCCACCGCCATGCGCCGGCCGTAGATGTCGCCCTCGAAATCGAACAGGTGCACTTCCAGCAGCGGCTGGCTGGCCTGGTTCACCGTGGGCCGCACGCCCAGGCTGGCCACGCCCGGCCAGCTGCATTCGCTCTCGCCCAGGCCCACACGCACCGCGAAGATGCCCTGCACCGGGCTCACCCGCTCGCGCAGGTGGATGTTGGCGGTGGGAAAACCCAGCGTGCGGCCGAGCTGGTTGCCGTACTGCACCTTGCCCTCGATCACGAACGGGCGGCCGAGCAGCGCGGCGGCGGCGGCGAACTCGCCGGCCGCCAGCAACTGGCGCACGCGGCTGGCGGAGACGCGTGCGCCATCCAGGAGGATAGCCGGCATCACGCAGCCAGCGAACCCGGCCTTCTCGCCCAGTTCGCGCAGCAACGCCACATCGCCGCCACGCTTGTGACCGAAGCGGAAGTCCGCGCCCACCCATACTTCCCTGGCAGCCAGGCGCTCGACCAGTACGCGCTGCACGAAGTCCTGGGCGGACAACGCCGCCAGCCCGGCGTTGAAGCGCAACATGTGCACCTGCTCGAAACCCGCCGCCGCAAAGCCGAGCAGTTTTTCACGCACGCTGGAAAGGCGGGGCAGCGGCTCGGAGGAGAAATAGGTCCGCGGCAGCGGCTCGAACGTCACCACCGCCGGTGCGCAGCCCAGGGACCGCGCGCGGCGCTGCACTTGCGCAAACAAGGCCTGGTGACCCCGATGCAGGCCATCGAACGCGCCGATGGCCACCACGCTGCCGTTGGGCGCCAGGCAGGGGCCTGCGATATCTCGGGAAAGTTTCGTCATCCCGAAAGTATATCGGCCCAACATTCCTGCGCGAATGCCAAGGAAGCGGGCTTTTGTGAAAAGTGCGGCCACGGATGGCCGCTTCTTGATCTTCGCGATCAGGGATGATCGCAGCCAATCAACGCTCACCCCGCCCGCAGGTCGCGCAAGCGCAGCCCCGCGGCAAACAGCACGGCCGCGTAAGCCGCCCCGCCCGCGATCACCAGCACGGCAAGGCGCCACACCCGGGTGAAAGTGGCGGCATGATCCCAGTCCGGCCACAGCCAGCGCCCCAGCAGCAGCACCGCCATCATCGCGGCGCAGGCCAGCGCCAGCCGCGTCCAGTGGCGCAGCCAGCCCGGCTGGCGCTGGTACACGCCGGCGCGCTTCAGCCAGTGCCACAGCAGCACGAAGTTGAGGTAGCTGGACAGCGTGCTGGCAATACCCAGCGCCAGGTGCAGGCCCGGCACCTGCGCGATGCCGGCCAGCCAGCTCTCCTGGCGCACCGCGGCCGGCGCCCACAGCTCGAACAGCAGCGCGATGAACAGGAAGTTGCCCAGCATGTTCACCACCAACGCCGCCACGCCGGCGCGCACCGGCGTCCTGGTGTCCTGGCGCGAATAGAACGCGGGCAGCAGCACCTTCACCAGCGCAAAGGCCGGCAGGCCGCAACTCAAGGCCAGGATCGACAGCACGGACATGCGCGTGTCGAACGCATTGAAGCGGCCATGCTGGAACAGCGTGGCCACGATCGGCTCGGACAGCAGCAGCAGCGCGCACATCGCCGGCACCGAGATCAGCAGGGTGAGCCGCAGGCCCCAGTCCAGCGCCCGCGAGAACCCCTCGCGGTCCGTGTTCACGTGGTGGCGCGACAGCGACGGCAGCACCACCGAGCCCAACGCCACGCCGAACACGCCCAGCGGCAGTTCGAGGAAGCGGGTGGACAGCGACAGCCAGCTCTGCGAACCGGTGACCAGCAGCGAGGCGATCACCGTGTCCAGCAGCAGGTTGATCTGCGCCACCGAGGAACCGAACAGGGTGGGCACCATCAATCTGAGGATGCGCTTGACCTCGGGATGGCTCCAGCCCCAGCGCGGCCACACCAGCAGATCCAGTTTGCGCAACGACGGCAGCAGGAACAGCAACTGCAACACGCCCGCCGCCAGCACCGCCCAGCCCATCGCCATGATCGGCACGGCGAGACGCTTCGACAGCCACAGAGCACCCGCGATCATGCAGATGTTGAGGATCACCGGCGCGAGTGCCGGCAGCGCGAAGCGATGGAAGCTGTTGAGCACGCCCGCCGCCAGCGCGGTCAGCGACACGAAGAACAGGAACGGGAAGGTCAACCGCAGCAGATCGATGGTGAGGTCGAACTTGTGCGGCTGGTCCAGCGCGCCCGGCTCGAACAATGTCGCCACCTGCGGTGCGAAGATCAGCCCCAGCGCGGTAACCAGCAGCACCACCGCACCCAGCGTGCCGGAGACGCGCGCCATCAGCTGCCGCAGATCCTCATGCGTGCCCTTCTCCTTCACCTCGGTGAACACCGGCACGAAGGCGGTGGAGAACGAGCCCTCGGCGAACAGCCGGCGCATGAAGTTGGGAATGCGGAACGCCACCCAGAACGCGTCGGTGACGGCATTGGCGCCGAACACCACGTTCAGCGACATGTCCCGGACCAGGCCGAGCACGCGCGACACCATCGTCATGCTGCTGAACGAGAGCAGCCCGCGGAACATGCTGGGGGACTTCATCCGGTGGGGAATCCTGGATAGTGCGGGCAATGGGCGCACAGTCTGCCAGCCGGCGCGGGCAAGATCACTGGCGGATCATGGCCGAATGCGGGCGGCACGGCGGGCAGGCGCCATTTCGGCACCGCCTAAATGCTTGACGCATGGGCGAATCGCCCGCATAATTCGCCTCTTTCTTCAACCAGCAACCCGCGATTCGGGAGTTCTACCTTGGCCAACATCAAGTCCGCGAAGAAGCGTGCGCGCCAGTCCGAGCAGCGCCGCCTGCGCAACATCAGCGCCCGTTCCATGGTGCGTACCGCGCTGAAGAAGGTCGTCAAGGCCATCGAGGCCAAGGACAAGGCCGGCGCCGTCGAAGCCTTCACCGCCGCGCAGCCCGTGATGGATCGCTACGCCGCCCGTGGCCTGATCCACAAGAACAAGGCCGCCCGCCACAAGAGCCGCCTGAACGCGAAGATCCGCGAACTGGCGTAAGCCGGCTCCATCGCGCGTCACGAAAAAGCCGGCATTGGCCGGCTTTTTTGCGTCCTCGCCCTCTAAGCGTGCCCGGAGGGGGCTGTAGGAGCGCACCCTGTGCGCGATGGCTCTGGTGCTGGATCGAAGCCAAAAGCATTCGCGCACAGGGTGCGCTCCTACACGATGAGCGGCGCTCAGCGGCAAGCGTCGATCGCCTGCCCCAGCCGCTCCACTCCCACCACTTCAAGCTCTCCCACGCGACCGGATTTCGGCGCGTTCGCCTTCGGCACGATGGCGCGGCGGAAGCCGTGGTGCGCGGCTTCCTTCAGCCGCTCCTCGCCGTTCGGCACCGGGCGGATCTCGCCGGACAGGCCCACCTCGCCGAACGCCACGGTCTTCTCCGGCAGCGGCCGGTCGCGCAGCGAGGACAGCACCGCCAGCAACGCAGGCAGGTCCGCCGCCGTCTCCTGCACGCGGATGCCGCCCACCACGTTGATGAACACGTCCTGGTCGTAGGCGGCCACGCCGCCGTGCCGGTGCAGCACGGCCAGCAGCATGGCCAGGCGGTTCTGCTCCAGGCCCAGCGCCACGCGGCGCGGGTTGCCCAGCGAGGATTGATCCACCAGCGCCTGCACCTCGACCAGCAGCGGCCGGGTGCCTTCGCGGGTCACCATCACCGCACTGCCCGGCGTGGGGCCGGCATGCGCTGAGAGGAAGATCGCCGACGGGTTCGACACCTCGCGCAGGCCCTTGTCGCCCATCGCGAAGACACCCAGCTCATTCACCGCGCCGAAGCGGTTTTTGAACGCGCGCAGCACGCGGAAGCGGCTACCCGATTCGCCCTCGAAGTACAGCACCGCGTCCACCATGTGCTCCAGCACGCGGGGCCCGGCGATGCCGCCCTCCTTGGTGACGTGGCCGACCAGGAACACGGAGGTGCCGGTTTCCTTGGCGAAGCGTGTGAGTCGCGCAGCGGACTCGCGCACCTGCGACACCGAGCCCGGCGCCGCGGTGAGGAGTTCCGTCCAGATCGTCTGGATCGAATCGATCACCAGCACGCGTGGCCGCGCGGCGACCGTCTGTTCGAGGATGCGTTCGATGCAGGTCTCGGCCAGCGCCTGCAGCGGCGCCAGCGGCAGGCCCAGGCGCTGCGCGCGCGCCGCCACCTGGGCCAGCGACTCCTCGCCGGTGACGTAGACGCTGGGCAGTTGCGCGCCCAGCGTGCCCAGCATCTGCAGCAGCAGGGTGGACTTGCCGATGCCCGGGTCGCCGCCCACCAGCACCACCGAGCCCTCGACCAGGCCGCCGCCCAGCACGCGGTCCAGCTCGCCGATGCCGGTCTGCGAACGCATCTCGGCGGTCGCCATCACCTCGGTGAGCGGCGTCACTTTCGGCGCGCCGGCCGCCTTGCCCGCATAACCGCCGCGCGCGGCGCCCGCCGACTTCACCGCCGGTTGCAGCACGATCTCGGACAGCGTGTTCCATGCGCCGCACTCGACGCACGAGCCCTGCCACTTCGGATGCTCGGCGCCGCAGTCGGTGCATACGTAGGCGGTCTTGGCTTTGGCCATCGGGAGTCCCGCTCCTTGTGAATAGTGCGGCCAAGGACGGCCGCTTCTTGATCTTCGCACTCGTAAACGAATACGGAGTGGTGCGGCCGAAGAGTAACCGGCGCCCATCGCAGGCAACGAGACGGGCTCGCCGATATGCGGCGTCAGCCTTCGTCCTCGACGAACAGCACGCGACGCGTCATGCCGCAGGTGAGGTCATAGGAAATCGTGCCGGCATGGGCCGCCACCGTTTCCACCGGCAGACCCTCGCCCCACAGGGTCACGCGGTCGCCCACCTTCGCCTGCGGCGCGTCGCGCAGGTCCAGCGTGATGAGGTCCATCGAGACGCGGCCGACCAACGGCACGCGCGTCTCACCCACCAGCACCGGCGTACCGCTGGCCGCGCTGCGCGGGTAGCCGTCGCCGTAGCCGATCGCGGCCACGCCCACCGGCATGTCCTCGGGGCAGGTCCAGATGCCGTTGTAGCCGATGCGCTCGCCCTTGGCCGTTCGGTTGATCGCGATCAGCCGCGTGGAGAGCGTCATCGCGGGACGGAAGCCGAAGTCGGCGCCGCTCTTGCCCGCCACCACCGAGAGTCCGTACAGCAGGCCACCTGTGCGCACCCAGTCCGCGCGCGCCTCGGGCCAGCCCAGCACGGCGGCGGAGTTGGACAGCGAACGCGGCCCGTCCAGGCCGCGGGCGGCTTCGTTGAAGCGCGCGATCTGCGCGCGCGTGACGTCGCCGTCGAACACCTCCGATTCGGCGAAGTGGGTGAGCAGGCCGATCTCCGGAGCTATGCCCGGCAGCTCGGCCAGCCGCGCATGCATCGCAGCCACGCGTTCGGGCGCGAAGCCAAGCCGGTGCATGCCGCTGTCGATCTTCAGCCACACGCGCAGGCGGCCACGGGTGGCGTCGGCTTCGGACAACCACGCCAGCTGCGCCTCGTGGTGGATCGCCGCCTCCAGCCCCAGCCGCTGCATCTCGGCGATGTCGCCGGCCTGGTCGGGGCCGGACAGCACCACGATGCGCTGGCGATGCCCCGCCGCGCGCAGGCGCAGGCCATCGCCCAGCGCGGCCACCGCGAAGCATTCGGCGTCGGCATCCAGTGCACGCGCGACACGTTCCAGACCGTGACCGTAGGCATCGGCCTTGACCACCGCCATCACCTTCGCCGGCGCGGCGAGTTGCTTGATGCGCGCGAGGTTGTGGCGCAGGGCGCCGAGGTGAATGGTGGCGACGGTGGTGCGGCTCATGCGTGGCGCGCGATTATTCGAACGACCCGACGAAGGAATCGGCGGCGTAGTTCTCGAACTTGGTGTAGTGGCCGAGGAAGGTGAGCTTGACGGTGTCGGTGGGGCCGTTGCGCTGCTTGCCGATGATGATCTCGGCGAGGCCCTTGTCCGCCGATTCCTTGTTGTAGTACTCGTCGCGGTAGATGAACATGATCACGTCGGCGTCCTGCTCGATGGCGCCCGACTCGCGCAGGTCGGACATCATCGGGCGCTTGTCGGCGCGCTGTTCCAGCGAACGGTTCAACTGCGAGAGGGCGATCACGGGCACGTTCAATTCCTTCGCGAGCCCCTTCAGTGAACGCGAGATTTCTGAAATCTCGGTGGCGCGGTTCTCCTTGTTTCCGGGCACCTGCATCAGCTGCAGGTAGTCGATCACGATCAGGCCCAGGCCGCCGTGCTCGCGGTGCAGGCGGCGCGCGCGCGAGCGCAACTCCACCGGCGACAGGCCCGGCGTGTCGTCGATGAAGATCTTCGCCTCGGACAGGATCGCGATCGCGTTGGAGACGCGCGGCCAGTCCTCCTCGGCGAGGTCGCCGTTGCGCAGGTGCTGCTGGTGGATGCGGCCCACCGAGGAGATCAGGCGGAACGCCAGCTGCGAGGCGGACATTTCCATCGAGAACACCGCCACCGCCTTCTTCGCGCGCAGCGCGGCGCTCTCGGCGATATTCAACGCGAACGCGGTCTTGCCCATCGAGGGGCGCGCGGCCACGATGATGAGGTCGGAGGGCTGCAGGCCCGAAGTGAGGTTGTCGAGGTCGCTGAAACCGCTGGTGATGCCGGTGAGCTGGCCACGGTTCTCGTAGCGTTCGGTGAGCAGGCGGAACGCGTCCTTCACCGCCTCGCGCATGGAGACGGAATCCTTCTTGCCGCGCGCGCCGGATTCGGCGATGTGGAACACGCGCTGCTCGGCGCTTTCCAGCACCTCGTGCACGCTCTTGCCC
>Ga0207702_10000579_pt1 | contig 40773 bp, 33 predicted proteins | sample KBSCornC62_FD_184302 | JGI IMG/M metagenome (GOLD analysis project Ga0207702, IMG submission 184302) | Corn rhizosphere microbial communities from Kellogg Biological Station, Michigan, USA - KBS Corn C6-2 (SPAdes) (version 2) | ecosystem: Host-associated > Plants > Roots > Rhizosphere > Soil ... | reverse complement strand
CACAGCTCACGATGGCCATTACGGAATCTTCTTCGGCAGCTGGCTGGTTGCCACTATAGACTTGACCGCAAACAAAGGTGTCAGTGATGTCTCCGAACAGGCGTCAGCTATGTCTCCGGAATGAACAGAAAGCCGGTGATCCAGTATTCCAGAGCGTTCGTCATGGAAGCGAGAGGCTGCGGCGTACTGGATCATCCGGTCAAGCCGGATGATGACGGTGGTGTATGCTGCGTCGGACGCGGATTATAGCTGCTCTTACCCCGCCGCCTTCGCCTCGCGCCGCCGCGCCGTCAAAATGTATTCGGTGTAGCCGTTGGGCTGCTCGCGACCCTTGAACACGAGGTCGCAGGCGGCCTTGAACGCGACCCCGTCGAAAGCCGGCGCCATCGGCTTGTACAGCGGATCGCCCTCGTTCTGGCCATCGACCACCACCGCCATCCGCTTCAGCGATTCCATCACCTGCTCCCTGGTGATGACGCCCTGGTGCAGCCAGTTGGCGAGATGCTGGCTCGAGATCCGCAAGGTGGCGCGGTCTTCCATCAGGCCGATGTCATGGATGTCGGGCACCTTGGAGCAGCCGACGCCCTGGTCGATCCAGCGCACGACATAGCCGAGGATACCCTGGCAGTTGTTGTCGATCTCCTGCCGGACATCGTCGGGCGCCCAGTTCGATTGCGACACCGGGATGGTGAGGATATCGGACAGTCTGGCGCGCGGGCCGGCCTTGGCCAGTTCCTGCTGGCGCGCTTGCACATTGACCTCGTGATAGTGCAGCGCATGCAGCGTTGCCGCGGTCGGCGACGGCACCCAGGCGGTGGTGGCGCCGGCCTGCGGATGCGCGATCTTCTGCTTCAGCATGTCGGCCATCATGTCGGGCGCGGCCCACATGCCCTTGCCGATCTGGGCGTGGCCGGGCAGGCCGTCGATCAGGCCGACATCGACGTTCCAGTCTTCATAGGCCTTGATCCAGGGTTGCGCCTTCATGTCGTTCTTGCGGATCATCGGACCCGCTTCCATCGAGGTATGGATCTCGTCGCCGGTGCGGTCGAGGAAGCCGGTGTTGATGAAGACGATGCGCTCCAGCGCCTGCTGGATGCAGACCTTGAGGTTGACCGTGGTGCGGCGCTCCTCGTCCATGATGCCGACCTTCAGGGTGTTTTCCGGCAAGCCCAGCATCTTCTCGACCCGCGCGAACAATTCGCAGGTCAACGCGACCTCGTCGGGACCATGCATCTTCGGCTTGACGATGTAGACCGAGCCGGTGCGGCTGTTGCGGGCTTTGCCCTTGCCCTTGAGATCGTGGATCGCCAGGAGCCCGGCGACCGCGGCATCCAGCAGGCCTTCCGGAATTTCCTCACCCTTGTCGTCGAGCACCGCGTCGGTGAACATGTGATGGCCGACATTGCGCATCAACAAGAGGCTGCGGCCGTGCAGCTTCAGCTCCTTGCCGTCCGGCGTCTTGTAGACGCGGTCGGGATTGAGCGCGCGCTTGAGCGTCTTGCCGCCCTTCTCGAAATCCGCCGACAGCGTGCCGTTCATCAGGCCGAGCGTGTTGCGATAGACCAGCACCTTGTCTTCGGCGTCGACGGTGGCGACGCTGTCTTCCATGTCGAGGATGGTGGAGACCGCCGATTCAAGGATCATGTCGGCGACGCCGGCCGGATCGTCCTTGCCGATGGTGTGAGCGCGGTCGATCTTCAGTTCGATGTGCATGCCGTTGTTGACCAGCAGCACCGCGGAGGGCGCCGCCGCATCGCCCTGGTAGCCGGCGAACTGCGCGTTGGATTTCAGCGCGGTGGCGTTGCCGCTCTTGAGTTTGACCGCGAGCTGGCCCGCGATCACGCCATAGGAGACGACGTCGGTATGGCTTCCGGTCGCCAGCGGCACGGCGTGGTCGAGGAACGCCTTGGCTTTCGCCACCACCTTGGCGCCGCGCGCCTTGTTAAAGCCTTTGCCGGTTTCCGAGGGATCGTGCGGGATCGCATCGGTGCCGTAGAAGGCGTCGTACAGGCTGCCCCAGCGCGCGTTGGCGGCATTCAGCGCGTAGCGCGCATTGGTCAGCGGCACCACGAGCTGCGGCCCGCAGATCTTTCCGATCTCCTCGTCGACATTGGCGGTCCTGACCTGTTGGGTCGCGGGTTCCGGCAACAGATAACCGATCTCCTTCAGGAACGCGGTATAGGCATTCATGTCGAACGGCTTGCCCTTGTGGGCGCGATGCCAGCCGTCGATTTTTGCCTGCAGCGCATCGCGGACCGCGAGCAGTTCGCGATTCTTCGGACCGAGATCGCGGACGATCGCGGCAAGTCCCGCCCAGAAAGCGTCCGGCGAAATTCCGCTATTCGGCGCGGCCTCCTTGGCGATAAAATCGAACAGGACGGGCGCGATTTTCAGTCCGTGGGCATCGATACGATTCATTGACAAAACTCTCGCAAAAAGCGGCAAGTCACACGCTGTTTTCTGGGTGAAACGGATTGGCCGCAAAGGCGGCGCCGGGGGCCCTTTTAGCCTCAAAGCCGTAGCCGCGGGAAGGCCTTTGAGAGCCTATGTTTGCGCAAACAATCGGCCCCGGCTGACCTAGATATTGGCAGCCAGATCGACCGGTTCCTCGAACAGGACGCCCGATTTGATCAGCATGCGCTCGATGTCGTCGGTGGCCTCGATAACGCTCCGCGCCGAGGTGTCGATGGCGAGTTCGCTCGCGGTCGGCGGCTGGTAATCGCCCGCGATCCCGGTGAAGCCGTGCAGCGTACCGGCGCGCGCCCTGGCGTAATGGCCCTTGGGGTCGCGGCTCTCGCAGACCTCGGCCGAGGTCGCGACGTAAATCTCGCGAAACGCGGTGTCGGCGATGCGGCGTGCGGTCGCACGCCCCTCGAGCGACGGCGAAACCGCGGCCACGATGGCGATGTGGCCGTTGCGGGCCAGATGGCTAGCGACTTCGGCGAGCCTGCGGATGTTTTCGGCGCGATCGGCGCCTGAGAAGCCGAGGTCGTTGTTGAGGCCGGCGCGCAGCGTGTCACCGTCGAGCAGGATCGGCGAGCCGCCCTTGCCGAACAGCCGGCGCTCCAGCGCGCGTGCCAGGGTCGATTTGCCGGAAGCCGGCAGCCCGGTCAGCCACACCACCGCGCCGTTATGGCGATAGCGCGCCGAGCGCTCGTCGGGACGAAGCGCCGACTCCACCGGCACGATATCGGCCGGCGCGGCGCGTTGGCCGGCATCGACCGACAGCACCAGGCCACCGCCGGCGATGCGGCCATTGACCTCGATCACCAGCCGGCCGGTGCGCGGATTATCGGTGTAGGAATCGGCCGCCAGCGGCTGACTCAGGGAAATATCGATCTCGCCGACATGGTTGCGCGCGATCGCAGCCGCCTCGATGCTCGACAACTCGCCGGGATCGACCGCCTTTTCGATTTTCACCACGGTGGCGCGGGCTTCCCGGGTGCCGAGCCGGACCAGGATCGAGGCGCCGGTTGCCAGCGGCTTGTCATGCAGCCAGAAAATCCGCGCCCGAAGCTTGTGCGTGTCGCGTGGGCTCTGGCCGATATGGCCGATCACGTCGCCACGTTCGATGAACAATTCGCGGTCGAGCGTGATGCCGACCGAACTTCCCGCGCTTTGCCGTCCCGTCACCGGCGTGACCGGCCAGCTCTCCACGGTTTTGATCTTGGCGATCTTGCCCGCGGGCATGATCACGATCTCGTCGCCGGCGCCGAGATTGCCGGATTCAATACGCCCGGCCACGATGCGGCGGTCGTCGAACTTGTAGATCGCCTGCACCGGCAACCGCAGCGCCAGTTGCTCCAGCGGACGCGCCGGCTCCAGCGCATCCAGCGCTTCGACCACGGTCGGACCGTCATACCAGCCGATGTTGGCGGTGCGCGCGGCAACCCCGTCGCCATCGCGCGCGGAAATCGGGATGATCGCGGTAGGCGTGACGCCGAGGCCGGTGAGATGCGCGGAAATCTCTTCGCTGATGGCGTTGAAACGTTGTGCGCTGAAATCGACCCGGTCCATTTTATTGACGACGACCGCGACCTGCTTGACGCCCAGGAGATGCAGCAAATAGCCGTGCCGCCGGGTCTGGTCGCGCACGCCTTCCAGCGCGTCGATGATCAGGACCGCGCCGTCGGCCTGCGAGGCGCCGGTGATCATGTTGCGCAGGAATTCGGCATGGCCGGGCGCGTCGATCAGCACGACGTCGCGCGAGCGGGTGCGAAAGCGGATCTGCGTGGTGTCGATGGTGATGCCCTGGTCGCGCTCGGTCTGCAGCGCATCGAGCAGGAACGACCATTCGAACGGCATGCCGCGCCGCGCGCTGACGGCTTTCAGCATTTCGAGCTTGCCGTCGGGCAGGCTGCCGGTCTCGTACAGCAGGCGGCCAACCAGCGTCGATTTGCCATGATCGACATGGCCGACGATGACGATGCGAACCTGCGGGCGCGTGGCGCCTTGGCTGATTCCTTGCGCCGTCGCCGGGATCGCGGTGGAAACGAGCATGTTCATCGGACACCCAACCCCTGTGGTCTAGAGATAGCCGGCGACGCGCAGCCGCTCGAATGCGTCTTCGGTTTCATGGTCGAGCGCGCGCCCCGAGCGCTCCGGCACTTTTGTCCCATCGAGCTCGATCAGGATTTCCTCGATATTCGAGGCCGTCGAGGTCACCGGATTGGTGATGTCCTGATCGCCGAGCGAGCGATAGCGCAGGCCGCTTTTCGCCAGATAGAGCGGGATGATCGGAATGTTTTCGCGCTGCGTGTAGGCCCAGATGTCGGCCTCGGTCCAATGCAGGATCGGATGGATGCGCAGATGCGCGCCCGGCGGCGGCGACGCGTTGAACTGGTCCCAGAATTCCGGCGGCTGATCGCGCACGTCCCATCCGCCCTCGGTGCCGCGCGGCGAGAACACCCGCTCCTTGGCGCGGGTGGCTTCCTCGTCGCGGCGGATGCCGGCGATCAGGCCGTCAAAACCATATTTGGTCAGCGCAAGCTTCAGTCCCTCGGTCTTGCGCGCGGCGGAGCGTGCGGCGGGCGGCAGGGTCGGGTCGACCGCGTCGATCGGCGGGCAGGGCTCGATCTTCAGATCGAGATCCCATTCCTTGCCGTAGCGATCGCGGAACGCATACATCTCCGGAAATTTCTTGCCGGTGTCGACATGCAGCGCGGGGAACGGCACCCGGCCGAAGAACGCCTTGCGCGCCAGCCAGATCATCACGTTGGAGTCTTTTCCGAGCGACCACAGCAGCGCAAGTTTCTTCAAGCGCGCAAACGCCTCGCGGAATATGTAGATGCTCTGGGCTTCGAGCGCGTCCAGATGGTCGTTGTCGAGGGCTGAGACGGGCTTCGGCAGCGGTCCATGAGCAACGCTCGGGGCCGGCGCCAACCCGTCGCCGGTCGCTGGCTGATGCAACCGGTCTTTGCTGTTTTCATTGTTGAGAAGATGCATCTCTTGGCCTTGGCCTTTGGAGGCGAAAATTCTATAGTTGCAGCGCGGTAGAGAAGAAATAATTTTCTCTTTGCGGCCGTTGTACGAGACATATATAGAATATAATTCCAGTCAACCCTAAAGCTGGGGTAGAGAGTAGCCGATGCGATTCCTGCCGGTATTCCTCGATCTGAAAGCCGGTCCCGTGCTCGCGGTGGGAGCCGGCGAAGAGGTGCGCGCGAAATTGCGGCTGCTGGTTTCGGCCGGCGCGCGTATCCGCTGGTTCGCGACCGACGGCAATCATGACCTGCACGGACTGGACAGTGGGAAAATCGAATTCGCCATCGGCGATCCGCTCGCTGTCGATCTGAACGGCGTGATCGCGGTGCTGTGCGCCGGCGCAGGCGACATCGGCGTGGCGATGTCGGCGCGCGCGAGGGTGGCCGGCCTTCCCGTCAATGTCATGGACGACCTCGATCGTTCCACTTTCATTTTTCCGGCGATCGTCGACCGCGGCGACGTCGTGGTCGCAGTCGGCACCGGTGGCGCTTCGCCGGTGATCGCGCGCCGCGTGCGCGAGCGCATCGAAGCGATGCTGCCGGCGCGCATCGGCGACCTCGCCGGTTTCATCGGGCGCTTCCGCAAATCGATCAACGGCCGCATCGCTGCGCTGCCGCTGCGGCGCCGGTTCTGGGAGCGCGTGATCGATGGTCCGATCGGCGCGCTGGTGCTGGCCGGGCGCGGCGCGGAAGCCGTACAAATGTTGACGGATATCGCCGACCCCACCGAATTCGCCGGCGCGCAAGGCGCGGCCGAGGGCAGGGTGACGCTGGTTGGCGCGGGGCCGGGCGATCCGGACCTGCTGACGGTCAAGGCGCTGCGTGCGCTGCAGGACGCCGACGTGGTGTTCTATGACGAACTGGTATCGCCGGAAATTCTCGATCGCGCCCGCCGCGACGCGTCGCGCATTCCGGTCGGCCGCCGCGTCGGCAAGCCCGGCATCGGCCAGGAAGCGATCAACAAATTGATGATTGAAGCCGCGCGATCCGGCAAACGCACGGTGCGACTGAAGGGCGGCGACGCCTTCGTGTTCGGCCGCGGCGGCGAGGAAGTCGAGGCGTTGCGCCAGGCCGGCGTGGCCTATTCGGTGGTGCCGGGCATCACGGCGGCGGTTGGCGCCGCCGCGCAGTTCGAAGTGCCCTTGACCTTCCGCAACGAGGCGCTGCGGATCACGTTCCTTACCGCGCACAAGGCCGGCGATGCCGACACCGTGGACTGGTCGGCGCTGACGGATCAGAAGATGACGGTCGTGGTCTATATGGGCATGACCGCGGCGCCATCGGTGCGCAACGGCTTGCTGGCCGCAGGCCGCTCGCCGCAAACGCCGGTCGGCGTGTTCGCGCGCGCCACGCTGCCGGACGCGCAGGCCGAAGTCGGAACGCTCGACGAGCTGCCCGAGCTGGTCGAACGGATCGGCCGCGGACCCGCTGTTCTCGTAATTGGCGACGTGGTTGCGCATTCCGCACCGTGGTTTCGCAAGAATTGGCGTCACCAAAACTTCAACCAAGTGCTCTCAAAACTGCTGGAAGCTGCCGAATGACCTCTCCGCTTGAACAGAAAAAAATAAAAATTACCGGACCGTCGGTGGTGACCGCCAACCGCACCTGGGATGGCGCCGTGATCTGGCGTACCGCCGCGCATGGCTGGTCAGCCGAGCTTGCGGATGCCGCGATCGTGCGTACGTCGGATGAAGCGCGCGCGTTGCTGGCCGAATCGGTGGCCGACGATGTCGGCGCGGTCGGCGCCTACATCGCGCCGGTGGAGATCAAGAACTCCGGCGCAATAAAACCCGGCAATCTGCGCGAACATATCCGCTCCGAAGGCGTCACCATCGGTCCTTCGGTTCCGGCATAGGGCTCAAGTCATGTACGCATATGACGAACTCGATCGCACGCTGATCAACGAGCGTGTTTCGGAATTTCGCGATCAGGTGAAGCGCCGGCTGTCCGGCGAACTGACCGAGGACGAATTCAAGATGCTGCGGCTGCAGAACGGCGTCTATCTGCAACTGCACGCCTATATGTTCCGCGTCGCGATTCCCTACGGCACGCTGTCGTCAAAGCAGTTGCGGGCACTGGCGCATGTCGCGCGCCGCTACGATCGCGGCTACGGCCATTTCACCACGCGGCAGAACATCCAGTACAACTGGATCAAGCTTGCCGAATTGCCGGACGCGCTGGCCGATCTCGCCGAGGTCGGCATCCACGCCATGCAGACCTCGGGCAACAACACCCGCAACGTCACCTCGGACCAGTGGGCCGGCGTCGCCCCCGGCGAGATCGAGGATCCCCGCATCTGGTCGGAATTGCTGCGGCAATACACCACGCTGCATCCGGAATTCTCGTTCCTGCCGCGCAAGTTCAAGTTCGCGATCACCGCGTCGTCGCACGATCGCGCCGCGATCAAGATCCACGACATCGGCCTGCGCCTGTACAGGAACGCCGAAGGCGAGACTGGCTTCGAGGTGCTGGTCGGCGGCGGGCTCGGCCGCACGCCGTTCATCGCCAAGACCATCAAGCCGTTCGTTCCGGGCCGCGATCTCCTCAGCTATGTCGAGGCGATCCTGCGCGTCTACAATCAATACGGCCGCCGCGACAACATCTACAAGGCGCGCATCAAGATCCTGGTGCACGAGCTCGGCATCGAGAAGTTCGCGCAGGAAGTCGAGGAAGAGTGGCTGCAGATCCGCGACAGCGCGCTGACGCTCGATTCCTCCGTGGTCGAGGAAGTCCGCTCGCGCTTTTCCTATCCGGTCTACGAAAAACTGCCGCACATGCCGGAAGAGCTGAAGAAGGCCGCGCATGACCCGCTGTTCGAGCGCTGGCGCAGGAATTCCGTGTTCCCGCACAAGATGCCGGGCTACGCCATCGTGACGCTGTCGCTGAAGCCGGTCGGCGGGCCTCCCGGCGACGCCACCGCCGAGCAGATGGACGCGATCGCCGATCTCGCCGACAAATACTCGTTCGGCGAAATCCGCGTCGGCCATGAGCAGAATCTGGCGCTGCCCCATGTCGCCCGCCGCGACCTGCCGGTGCTGTGGAAGGCGCTCGACAAGATCGGCGTCGCAACCCCGAACGTCAATCTGGTCTCCGACATCATCGCCTGCCCTGGGCTGGATTACTGCTCGCTGGCCAACGCGCGCTCGATCCCGATCGCGCAGGAACTGACACGGCGCTTCGCCAATCACGACACCGCCAATCTGATCGGCCGGCTGCACATCAACATCTCCGGCTGCATCAACGCCTGTGGCCATCACCATGTCGGCCATATCGGCATTCTTGGCGTCGAGAAGAACGGCGAGGAATTTTACCAGATCACGATCGGCGGCCGGGCCGACGAGAACGCCGAACTCGGCGCCCTGATCGGCCCCGCCGTCAAATATGGCGAAGTCGCCGACGTGATCGAGGACATCGTTGAAGCCTATCTGGCGCTGCGCGCCCGTCCCGACGAACTGTTCGTCGAGACGGTGAAGCGGCTTGGCGTCGAACCATTCAGGGAGCGGGTTTATGCCACTCGTTAAAGGCGGAAGAATAGCGACCGACGCCTTCGTCCATGTCGCCGACGATGCGGAATTGCCGGGCGATGGCGCGGTGCTGATTTCGGCGGCGCGGTTCCTGGAAAATCCGGAGGCGATCTCGCGCCGGCTGGGAAAGACCGGCGTGATCTGGCCCAACAACCGCGACGTCGACGACCTCGTGCCGTATCTCGACCGGCTCGCCGTGGTGGCGCTGGTGTTCCCGACCTTCCGGGACGGCCGGGCCTACAGCCAGGCGCGGCTGCTGCGCGAGCGTTACGGCTTCAAAGGCGAACTGCGCGCCACCGGCCAGGTGCTGCGCGACCAGTTCCTGTTCATGTTGCGCGCCGGCTTCGACGCCTTCGAGGTCAAGAAGGAAGCCGACGCCGAAGCCTTCACCAACACCGCGAAGCGCTATTCGGTGTTTTATCAGCCGACCGGCGACGGCCGCCTCACGGCGCTGCATCAGCGGATGCAATTGCGCCATTCGGAGAGCGCCGGCCAGTGACCGCGGTTGCTGCCCATCACGCGTTGCTCGAGACCGGCGCAAGCGCAGCGGCGTTGCCGTCGGCCGAAGAGCTCGACCGCGCGCTCAGGGACGCCGCGCCTGCTGAGATCATCACAGGCGCGCTGCGGGCGGTCGGACGCGAGCGTCTCGCGCTGGTGTCGTCGTTCGGCACCGAGTCGGCCGCGCTGCTGAAACTGATGGCGGACGTCGACCCCGCAATCCCGGTGATCTTTCTCGATACCGGATGGCTGTTCGAGGAGACGCTCGCCTATCGCGACACCGTGATCGCGCAGCTTGGCTTGCGCGACGTCCGCTCGATCAAGCCGCTGGAACAGGCGTTGTCGCAGCAGGACCCGGATCGCGAATTGTGGTTCTCCGATCCCGATGCCTGCTGCCGGATCCGAAAAGTCGAGCCGCTCCACCGCGCGCTGGCGCCGTTTGACGCCTGGATCAACGGCCGCAAGCGGTTCCAGGGCGGCGCGCGCGCCGCGATCCCGGTGGTCGAACAGGATGGCGGCCGGCTGAAATTCAATCCGCTCGCCAACGTCTCGCGCGAGGACATTGCGGCCATTTACGCCTCGGCCAATTTGCCGCCGCATCCGCTCGCCGCCAGCGGTTTTCTCTCGATCGGCTGCATGCCCTGCACCAGCCGCACCTCGCCCGACGAGGATGCCCGCGCCGGCCGTTGGCGCGGCCGCGCCAAGACCGAATGCGGCATCCATACAGTCAAAGCGGACTAATCGTGCCGTTTCGGTTGATTTCGGCCCTTTCCGGTGGCCGTAAAACTCCCCCGCGTTCACCATTCAGCCACGGTTAGTATGCAACAACCGGGGCCAGTTTGGGGGATTTTCATGACGCGGGCGATCATCGCCATTTTGGGATTGTTGGCGCTGGCCGGTTGCGCCGGGGAAAAGACCATCGAGCAGCCGGCGATGTATGTCGACATGGCCGCGCCCGGCGCGCATCTCGATGAGCAGGTCGCGGCCTCGATGATTTCGCAGTACCGAGCGAATAACGGCCTCGGCGCTGTCGCGATCGATCCCGAATTGATGCGGCTTGCGGAGACGCAGTCGCAGGCGATGGCGGCCAAGAACAAGCTCGATCACGACGTCCGCGCGCCGCTGCAGAAACGCCTGGCCGGGGCCGGATATCCCGCGACGCTCGCGGTCGAAAATGTGTCGGCCGGCTACCACACCATGGCGGAAGCTTTTTCGGGCTGGCGCGACTCGCCGCCGCACCGGGAAAACATGCTTAAAAACGGTGTCACAAAAATGGGCATTGCGGCGAGTTATGCTCCAAATACCAAATACAAGGTATTCTGGACGCTCATTCTTGTATCATCCGACCCGCGATGACTTCAGCGTGATCCCTCACTGATTGACGTCATCGCGAAGTCTCGCCACGGTGCATTTGTTCTTGATCTCCAGCCGATGGTCATGACGGATATTTCCAGTCCCGCTCCGGCCGCTACCCCCGCCAAGGCACAGCGCGTGCTCGTCCTGCAAGGCGGCGGTGCGCTCGGCTCCTATCAGGCCGGCGCCTATCAGGCGCTGTGCCATCATGATTTCGAACCCGAATGGGTCGCCGGCATTTCGATCGGCGCCATCAATGCCGCGATCATCGCCGGCAACGATCCGCCGAAGCGCGTCGCGCGGCTGAAGGAATTCTGGCAGCTGGTGTCCTCGCCGGTGCCGTGGAATCCGATCGTCAAAAGCGACCGCGGCCGCACCGTGTTCAACGAGGCCAGCGCGGCCCTGATCGCGACCTTCGGCGTGCCCGGCTTCTTCACCCCGCGGATTCCGCCGGCGCCGCTGTGGCCGCAGGGCAGCCCGCAATCCCTGAGCTATTACGACACCGCGCCGCTGCGCAAGACGCTGGAGCGGCTGGTCGATTTCGACCGCATCAACGACCTGAAGACGCGGCTCAGCGTCGGCGCGGTCGGCGTCACCACCGGCAATTTCCGCTACTTCGACAATTTCGAGTTCAACAAGCTCGGCAAGAAAATCGGCCCCGAGCACATCATGGCGTCCGGCGCGTTGCCGCCGGGCTTTCCCTCGATCGAAATCGAGGGCGAGCATTATTGGGACGGCGGCATCGCCTCCAACACGCCGCTCGATTACGTGCTGGACGAAGAGGCGAGAAAGGATCTCCTGATCTTCCAGGTCGATCTGTTCAGCGCCCGCGGCCCGCTGCCGGCGACACTGCTGGAAGCGGCGGAGCGCGAAAAGGATATCCGCTATTCCAGCCGCACAAGGATGAATACCGACAAGAACCAGAAGATTCACAATGCCCGCAAGGCGGTGCGCGCGCTGATCGAGAAATTGCCGGAGCATCTGAAGAGCGATCCGCTGGTGGCGGATTTGCGCGAGGTCAGCACCGAAAACACCGTCACGGTGGTGCACCTGATCTATCGCAGCAAGAATTACGAATCCTCGTCCAAGGACTACGACTTTTCGCATGTCGGAATGGTCGAGCATTGGGAGGCGGGCGTGCGCGACGTTCACCAGTCGATGCGGCACGAGGACTGGCTGGAACGGCCGCAATCCGGTGAAACCATGGTGACTTACGATCTCGCGGGGGATGCCAGCAATCCTCCCGGCGGCAAAAAGGAGTGAAGACGATGACTAATTTGACAGGCAAGACGGCGGTAGTCACGGGATCGACCAGCGGCATCGGGCTCGCTTATGCGCGCGCCTTTGCCGGCGCCGGCGCCAATATCGTGCTCAACGGCATGGGCGCGCCCGCCGACATCGAAAAGGAACGCTCGGCGATCGAGACCGACTTCAAGGTCAAGGCGGTGCATTCGCCGGCCGACATGACCAAGCCCGCGGAAATCGCCGAGATGGTCGCGCTCGGCGAAAAGACGTTCGGGTCGGTCGACGTGCTCGTCAACAATGCCGGCATCCAGTTTGTGTCGCCGATCGAGGAATTTCCGATCGAGAAGTGGGACGCCATCATCGCGATCAATCTGTCGTCGGCATTCCATGGCATCCGCGCCGCGGTGCCCGGCATGAAGAAGCGCGGCTGGGGCCGCATCATCAACACCGCGTCGGCGCATTCGCTGGTCGCCTCGCCGTTCAAATCGGCCTATGTTTCGGCCAAGCACGGCATCGCCGGCCTGACCAAGACCGTCGCGCTGGAAGTCGCGACCTTCAAGATCACCTGCAACTGCATCAGCCCCGGCTATGTCTGGACGCCTCTGGTCGAGCGCCAGATTCCCGACACCATGAAGGCGCGCAACATGACCAAGGAGCAGGTCATCAAGGACGTGCTGCTGGACGCACAGCCGACCAAGGAGTTCGTCACCTCCGAGCAGGTGGCGGCGCTGGCGCTGTTCCTGTGCGGCGACGACGCCGCCCAGATCACCGGCGCGAATTTGTCGATCGACGGCGGCTGGACCGCGGAGTAGGGACGGGGGCAGTTTTTTATAGTCGCATCTCAGACAATCGCCATGGCCGGGCTTGTCCCGGCCATCCACGTCGTCTTGCTTGCCCGGAATAGGCTACGCCGGGCGGCCACGCGCAACGCAGCGTGAGCCGCACGGTTCAGTCGCGCTTGCCGAACGCCAGCACGTGCAGCCCGAGCCGGTGCCGGACGATCCAGAACAGCAACACGGTCTCGAATGTGAGCGAGATGGAGGTCGCGGCAGCCGCGCCATGGCCGCCGAAGCGCGGCACCAGGGCTGTGCACAGCACTACGTTCATGACAAAGGCCAGCGCATAGGCCAGCGCGCAGATGTGCTGGTGGCCGAGCATGTTCAGGAGACGCTCGACCGGGCCGATCGCCGAACGCACCACGAGGCCAACAGCGGCGATGAACATGATGTCGTAGCCGCTGACGAATTGCGATCCAAACAGCCACAGCAATGGTTTGCCCAGCGCCAGCAGCGCGATGGTCGCCGCCAGCGATGGCCAGAACGTCCATTTGATCGCATGCGCGACATAGGCCGACAGCCGCGGCTTGTCGCCGAGCGCGTGATATTCGGCGAAGCGATGCGCCGTGGTCGCCGACATCGCGTAATGGATGAACGACACCAGCGCCAGCGTCTTCACCACGGCGAAATAGACGCCGACCTCCTCGGAGGAGCGAAACTGCTGCAGCACCAGCACGTCGGTATAGGAGAGCAGCAGATAAAAACTTTCGACCAGCAGGATCGGCAGCGAGATCGCGAGCCAGCCGCGGAAATCATAGGCGCGCGGGCCCGCCTCGATATGGCCGGCGAGCCTGCGGTTCAGCACGATCATCTGCCCGGTCATCGCGATCCACACCGCGCCAGCGCTCGCGACCATCGCCATGATGGCGCCGAGATGCAGGCCGAGCACGAAGGCGCCCGCCGTAAAACCGATGATCAGCGCCTGCCGGACCACGAATTGCGGCATCAGTCCGAGCCGCATCCAGTCGTGCGAGCGCGCGATGCCGTCCTGGGTATTGGCGACCACGAACGCCGGCAAGGTCAGGCAGCCGAGATAGAGCGGCACGATTTCGCCGGCCTCGATCCACGGCGACAGCATTTTTACCACGCCCGCCAGCAGCACCGAGATGATGCTCGATACCCCAAAAGTCATCCAGCGGCTGCCGGACAGGAAGCCGCGCAGCAGCGCGTGCTGGCCGGCGGTGCGGTATTCCGGAATGATCTTTTGCGCCGAGGCCGAAATCCCGAAATCCATCATGCTGCCGAGCAGCAGCACCCAAGTCCAGACATAGACGTAGATGCCGTAGTCCGAACCGCCCATCCAGCGCGCCAGCAGGATCTGCGACAGATAGGCCAGCGCGGCGCTGACGACGCGGATGATGAAGATGGTGCCGGCGAGGCGCTTGGTGACGGAAGCCTCGTTGGAGCCGCCGAGCAGGCCGCCCAGCTTCGCACGAAGCCGCGCGAAAATGCCGCTGGGCAAGGCTGATTGCGCGTCCATCACCGCCACGGTGGAAATTCCTGAGGGAGCCGCGCACGAAGGCGGCGACCTCTATCGCCTAGCAACGATTCGTTAAGATTTGGTTGGGCGGCGGGTAGTCGGCCGTTGTCTCGCGAACGCGGCATCCGGGGTCCATCCGCGCGGGTAGGTCCCGGATCTGTGGAGCAGCGTTGCCGGACGATGCTCTCGCATCGCCTAGGCTGCACCGCGTCCGGGACAGGCGAGGTTGCCTCAATTCAAATTGGTATTGAACTCATACGAGCGGTCGCCGCCGACTAGTGTCAATTTGAGCGCGGCGCCTTCGGGGTTGGTGCCCGGCGGTACGCCGTCCAGTTCGAACGAAAAGCGCTTCACGCCCGCCGGGCTGTGCTCGACGGCTTTGGGCACCGGCAGCGACCATTCCGGCGTCGGGCCTTCGACGAACAGGCCGATCTTGCCGGCGTCGGCGGGGGCTGCGACATCGACCAGCACGGTGGTCTTGCCGTCGCGCTTGACGTCGCGGATGGTCAGCGGATTGGGATCGCCGATATTGGCGGGCTTTGGTACGGTGTCGAGGGCGGCGAACAGCGCGCTGTCCTCGGTGCTGGCGACGCTGGTGAAGGCGAGCTCGGGGCTGGCCTCGACGGGAATGCAGAGTTTCTCGCACACCGCGTAGTTGACGGCGGCGCGCAGCGTCACAGGCTTGTCGGCATTCCTGGCGACGATGCGCAGCGGCAGCACGATCTGGTCGTGATAGCCGAGCGAGTGGCCGCCCGCGCCGTCGTCGAATTCGGTCGGCGCCGGCCATAGGATCGTCACCGCCTCGATATTCTCCGATCTGGAGAAATCGAAGCGCGGCGGCACGCCGGAATCGCCGGGCGTGCGCCAGTAGGTTTTCCATCCCGGCTGCAACTGAAATGCGATGCCGCCGAGCAGCACCGCGCCGCTGCGCGAACCCGCCAGCAGCCGGACCGCGGAGTGTCCGTCGCGTATCCAGGGCGATGCATCCTGCGCGCGCGCCTCGACCGCGAGCGAGGATGCCAACAGGGCGGCGGTGAAGCCGAGCGCGGCGCGCATGGGAACTATCGTGATCATGGGGCGTCTTTACAGGTTGCCGGGCGCTCAAACCATTGAATTGCTTGTGATGTATCCTAAAACAGCGGCGTTGGCTTGATTGACAGGACGGCCACCCAATATCAGGATGTCCCGACACGAGAGAGTCCGTTGGCGATGGACCCTGAAGGCAAGAAATCGAGGCCCGCACGCCGCAAAACCGCCGGCATCGGCGATAATTCGGCTGAGGGTCGCGGCTATCTCGATGGCCAGATCCTGATCGCGATGCCGGTGATGGACGATCCGCGCTTCGAGCGCTCGGTGATCTATCTCTGCGCGCACTCACCCGAAGGCGCGATGGGCATCATCGTCAACCGCCCGGCCGGCAGCATCGATTTTCCCGGGCTGTTGGTGCAGCTCGACATCATCAAGAAGGCCGAACAGATCAAGCTGCCGGAAAACGCCGAGACCATGAAGGTCTTGCGCGGCGGCCCGGTTGAGACCGGCCGTGGCTTCGTGCTGCATTCCAGCGATTTCTTCATCGAGGATGCAACGCTGCAGATCGACGACGGCATTTGCCTCACCGCGACCGTCGACATCCTCAAGGCGATCGCCAAAGGAAGCGGGCCGAAGCATGCGATCCTGGCGCTCGGCTATGCCGGCTGGGCCGCCGGCCAGCTCGAGAACGAGATCCAGCACAATGGCTGGCTGCATTGCGACGCCGATCCGGATTTGATCTTCGGCGCCGATGCCGACGAGAAATATTTGCGCGCGCTGCGCAAGATCGGCATCGATCCGGGGATGCTGTCGACCAATGCGGGGCATGCGTAGGCGAGCCGTCATTGCCGGGCATAGCCGTCTGAAGGACGGCGTCGCTTCCGCTCGCCTGCGACCCGGCAATCCATCCACTTCGTAAAGAGTCTTGTGAAGATTGATGGATACGCGGGTCAAGCCCGCGTATGACGCCGAATGTGCGTAGGCGCGCCGCGCTACTCCGCCGCCTGCTGCGCCACTGTCGGCGCGGTGCCGGCGACGGTGGCGCGGCGCATGTCGCGGGGCTGCGACTGGTCGTAGCGGCGGACCCGGTGCATGGTCTGGCGGTTGTCCCACATCACGAGGTCATGCAGCGTCCATTTATGGACGTAGACGAATTCGCGCTGGGTGGCGTGTTCGTTGAGGTCGCGCAGCAATACCCGCGCCTCCGGCACCGGCATGCCGACAATGCCGCCGGCATGCGACGACAGGTACAGCGACTTGCGGCCGTGCACCGGATGGGTCCGCACCAGGCGTTGTAGCACCGGCTTGAACATCTGCTTTTCTTCCTCGGTGTAATCGAGGAAGCCGAGCGAGCCCCGCGAATACATCAGCGAGTGCTCGCAGATCATGTCCTCGATCTCGGCCTTGGTCTCGCCGTCGAGCGCGTCATAGGCCGCGCGCATGTCGGCAAATTCGGTGTTGCCGCCCTTCGGGTTGACCACGCGCGCCGACAACAGCGAGAACTTTGCCGGGATCGGCCGGAACGAACTGTCGGAATGCCACAGGCAATTGCCGAGATTGAACAGATGGGTGCGGTGGTCGCGCGCCAGCGGCTTGCCGTCCTTGCCGAGATTGGAGACGTCGTTCAGCCCGGAGGTGAGGCGGTAGTCCTCTTTCTTGGTCACGGTGCCGCCGCGGGAATTTTCCCGCTCGCCGAAATTGCGCGCGAAAACGAGCTGCTGATCGTCCGTGATGTCCTGGTCGCGGAACAGCAGCACCGCGTATTTGTCCATGCCGGCTTCGATGTCGGCGGCCTCCTGCGGCGTCAGCGGGTTGCGCAGGTCGACGCCGGAAACTTCGCCGAAAAAGAACGGGTGAAGCTGGCGGATCGCGACGGGCATGGATGCCTCCCGAATATTCGTTTAGCTGGTTTTGTTTGGCAAAAAGCTACTCCGGCAAGGCCCGATGTCAACACGGCGCTTGGGCCTTCCCGTCATGCATTTCGCGCCATCAGCCCACCATCGACCGGGATCACCGCGCCGGTCAGGAACGAGGCCGCCGGCAGGCACAGGCTCAGCGTCATATGGGCGACCTCTTCCGGCGCGCCGTAACGGCCAAGCGCGGTGCGGCGTCTCGCATAGGTCGCCTTGTGCTCGTCGCTGATGCGCGCCGTCATGCCGGTCGTGATCGGGCCCGGGCAGATGCAGTTCACGGTGATGCCCTCGCGGCCGAGTTCGACCGCGAGCGAGCGCGTCAGTCCGGTCACGCCGGCCTTCGCCGCCGAATAGGGGCTGTGCAGCGCGGTGGCGCCGAGTGCTTCCGTGGACGCGATATTGACGATGCGCGGCGATTTCGATTGCCGCAGATAAGGCAACGCGGCGCGGATGATGCGCTGATGCGCGGTCAGCATCACCGCGATGCCTTTGGTCCAGGCTTCGTCGTAGCCATCATCGTCGATCGCGGTGCGCACGGATATGCCGGCATTGTTGATGACGATATCGAGCCCGCCGAAGGTCGTGGCGATGTCATTGACCACGGTCTTGATGTTGTCACGATCAGCCACGTCCAGCGTCCATGCTTTTGCCGTGCCGCCGCTCGCCGTGATGCCATCCGCCACGGCTTTGACGGCGTCCACGGAGATATCGGTAACCGCGACCTTGGCGCCCTCGGCCGCGAAGACGCGCGCGGTGGCGCGGCCCATGCCGCTGGCCGCGCCGGTGACGAGAACCGCGAGATTTTTGACGGACCGGCTGAGCTCCTTGAAGTCGGACATCGGCGGTTCTTCCCGAATAAGACGCTGTTCAATGGACAGCTTGTTTGGCTAGGCTCGCATCGATCCGCAAAGAGGTCAAACCAGCAAGGGCAGGGAGCGGCGATGAACGAACTCGATTTCAGCGGCAAGCAGGTTCTGGTGGTCGGCGGCTCCAGCGGCATCGGCAACGGCATCGCGCAGGCTTTTCGAGCCAGGGGCGCGCGGGTCGCCGTGTGCGGTACCCGCGCCGGCGCCGCCGATTATTCCGCGGCCGAAGGCTCGCATCTCGACGGGCTCGATTATTTCCGGCTCGACGTCAGCGACGCGAGCGCCGTCGAAAATTTCCGCGCGCCGTTCCAGCGGCTCGACGTGCTGGTGCTGGCGCAAGGCGCGGTGATTTACCGGCGCGGCGAATTCGCCATGGACGGCTTTCGCAAGGTGCTGGAGGTCAATCTGATGAGCCTGATGGCCTGCGCCGGCAAATTCCACGACATGCTGAGCGCGAGCAAAGGCTCGTTGATCATCGTCAGTTCGACCGCGGCCTATCATTCCACCAAGGGCAATCCCGCCTACAACGCCTCGAAGACCGGCGCGGTCGGCCTGACCCGCACGCTGGCGCAGGCTTGGGCCGAGGACGGCATTCGCGTCAACGGCATCGCACCGGGCCTGGTCGACACCAAGATGACAAAAGTCACGACGCAAAAACCGAAACGGCTCGAAGGCGCGATCGAGCGAATACCGCTGAAGCGATTGGGAACTCCTGATGACATGGCGGGCGCCGCGCTGTTCCTGGCGTCGCCGCTCGCGGCCTATGTGCTCGGCCAGACGCTGATCGTCGATGGCGGGCTGATTTTATAGGCCGGCAACGGGATCCGGGAACCCGAACCGCCCTGGCCGGTTACTCCAGCTGGAAAAACGGAGTGACCGCGATGGACAAGGATCGAATTGCCGGCTCGGCCAAGGATTTTGCCGGAAAAGTCGAAGGCGTCGTCGGCGATGCGACCGGTGACGCCAAGACCCAGGCCTCCGGTCGGGCGCGCGAGGCCACCGGCACGGTGCAGAATCTCTACGGACAGGCCAAGGATGCCGCGCGCGACCTCGGCGATGCCGCGACGAGCTACGCCAAGGATGCCTACGCGAACAGCGGCGACACCTTCCGCGACGGTTCGGAAGCGGTGGCGAGGAAAGTGCAGGACAATCCGCTCGGCTCGCTATTGGTCGCCGGCGGTATCGGCTTTGCGCTGGCGCTCCTGATGACGCGGCCGCCGCGCCGCCCGCCGCCGCGCTGGCGCTATTACGGCTGAAGCCAAAGCGTTTTCGAATCCGAGCATGACCGGTTCTGATTCAGAACCGGTCATGATTTCAGCGCGTGAAGAATCCCGGCACCCACGCCGAGCGCCCGACGTTGGTCGGCGGGCGCGGCGTTCGCGGCGCTTGGGGCTGCGCCGGTCGCTGGTTTTGGCCGGCTCCAAACAGATTACCGAACGGTGACGACGACTGGGCCGGCTTGACGGTCTTCTTCGGCTTCGGCGGCGCCACCGGCGCGGCTGGCGCCGTGCCGTCAGGCGCGGCGTTGGCCACCGGGGTTTCGCCCTTGGCCTGTTCGCGCCCGATCTCGCGGCGCGGCCAGGAAAAATCATCGGCCCGTCCGGCGGGCGGGACCAGCGGTTCGCCCTTGACCAGCGTGCGCGCCGCAAGCGCGTCGACCGGGGCCGGCCGCGATCCGGGGCCACCGAGCAATTGATCGGTGCCGACGGAAGACGCCACCAGCGGCACGATCGGACCCGCGAGCGGGCGCGGCGCCGGCTGGCCGGGCTGCGCATTGGCGTCGGGAGTTGCGGGTTCGGTCGGCAGCGTAATCGGTCCGGAGCGCGCCGCCAATAGCCGCGTCACCTCGCGTTCGACATAATGCGCGAGCTTTCGCGCGCCGGCCTGGGTGAAATACACGCCGTCGTAAGAACGCAGATTGCGCGGCTGGCCTTCGAAGTCGGGGCCGCGCTGCAGGAAGCGTCCGGCTTCGTCGACAAAGCCGTCCCAGACGTCGACATAGGTGATGCCGGCCTTGCCTGCGGCATCGCGATACAGCGCATCGAGGAACAGCATGTCGGAAGTTGCCTTGGCGCCGCGCACCGCGGGGAGACCGACCCACACCACCGGCACGCCCTTGGATTTGAGCACGCCGATCATTTCCTCGATCTTCTTGGTGTAGAGTTCGACCCAGCGATCGTCGCGGAATTCATAGAGCCCGTTCGGCGAACGCGCGCTCTTCTCCGGCGCGGAAATCGGCGGTGTGTCGTTGTCGGCTTCGTCCTGCGGCAAGTCGGTGTCGACGGATTTTTCCTGGGGCTTCGCCGCTTCCGCCGCGCCGTCCGGCTTGGCTTTCGCGTCCTTCTTCTCTTCCTTCTTTTCGGCCTTCTTGTCCTTCTCCTTGCCGTCGGATTTCTCGGCCGCCGGCTCGCGGATCGCGACGCGGTCGTTGAGGCCGAGCATCACCACGATGGCGTCGGGCTTTTCGTTGGCCAGCATGCTCTTGGCGGCGGCGGCCCAGTCCGTCGGTTCGCCCTTGGGCTGGTAGCGGATCAGGCCCGAAATCGCCTTGGAGCGGCGCATGATGCCGATATCGGGCTGGTCGGCATAGGCGTCCTCGAGGCCGTAAGCCAGCCAGTCCGCCATGCCGTCGCCGAGCACCATGATGTTGCGCTCGGGAGGCGCGGCGGCGGGATCGCGCTTCGCCGGCGGCGGCGCTCTTGAAAAATCCTCGCGCACCACGCGTTTCGGCTCCTGCTGCTGGAACGGCGCGAACAGTTCGCCGCCGAACCACCCTCCCATGCCGCTGGGGCGCTGCTGCTGCGGCTGCGGCCGGTTGAAGCCGCCGAAATTGAAAAACTGCGCCGACGCTGGGCCTGCGATCGCGAGCAACAGGGTGACCGCGACCGTCACCGCGATCAGCGGTCCGGCTTCGGTAAACACCCGGAAAAACGATTTTCGTTGGGCCATGCGCTTTGGGTCGAAACAGGGAAATCCGTCGACCATCATACTAGCGGAATCGGGCCGCAAGCGGGCGGATTATGGGGCCATAAACCGGCCATCGGCCGCCGCCGTCAAGGGTGGCGCGGAAATCCCCGGTTCAAGGTTACCGCAAACGCGGAACCGGGTTACCGGTTAGCAGCGGGGCTCGAACCGGGGCCGGAACCGGCCCCGAATCAGTGCCCTCTGAGCTTCTCCAGCACGTCGGAGGAGGCAAATCCGTCCGCCGGCGCCCCGATCGAGGCCTGGAAGCCGCGCAGCGCGTTACGGGTCTCGCCGCCGAACTGGCCGTCCGGGTTGCCCTTGTAGAAGCCGCGCTGGGCCAGAAGCTGCTGCAGCTCCAGCCGCTCGGCCTTGGACAACTCGCGTTCCTGCCGCGGCCAGGGTTGCACGAAGGGCTGTCCGCCGCGCAGCCGGTCGGCGAAATGGCCGATCGCCAGCGCATAGGCCTCCGCCGGATTGTATTTCATGATCACGCGAAAATTCTGCAGCATCAGGAAGCCGGGCCCCTCGGCGCCGGCCGGCGCCAGCAAATAGGCCTTCTCGGCCGGATGGGCGAACGGCTTGCCGTCGGCATGTTTGAGGCCGAGATGCTCCCATTGAGCCAGCGTCATCACCTTGGCGCGGTCGGCCAGCATGTAATTGAAGCCTTGCGGCACCACGACCTCGTAACCCCAGGTCTGGCCAGGCTGCCAGCCGTCCTTTTTCAGATTGTTGGCGGTCGACGCAATCAGGTCGGCGGGATCGTCGACCACGTCGCGGCGGCCGTCGCCATCGGCATCCACCGCGTAACGCTTGAAGGCGGTCGGCATGAATTGCGTCGGGCCGAACGCACCGGCCCAGGAGCCGCGCATCTGTTCAGGCCGAAGGTCGCCGCGATTGAGGATTTCCAGCGCCGAGAGGAATTCATCCCTAAAATAGGCCTGGCGGCGGCCGACGCAGGCCAGCGTCGCGGTCGACTGCACCACGTTGCGGTCGCCCATCTGGGTCGAATAGTTGGATTCGATGCCCCAGATTGCGGCGACGATATAGCGGTCGACGCCATAGGCCTTTTCCTCCGCGTCGAATTGCGGCTTGTATTTGGCGATGATCTCGCGGCCTTTTGCCAGCCGGTTGTCGTTCACGAGAATGTCGAGATAGTCCCAGATCGATTTTGTAAATTCCGGCTGCGAATCCATCAGATCCATCAGGCGCAAATCGGGCGTCAGGCCCGCGGTAAAACGCTGATAATTCTCCTGGCTGATGTTGCGGCGGGCGGCGTCGGGCCACATCCCGGCGACGCAATTATCAAAATTTGCCGCCGCCTCCCGGATCGCGCTCGCCGTCATCAGGGGATGGCCGGAGGCGCCGTCCTCGCCGCTCCAGGGCAACGGCCCGCTGCCGCCTGGCGACGCGCCGCCGGGCTGGGCGGGGGCAGGCTGGTTTGGCTTCGAGCCGGAAAAAATGTTGTTGAGGAAGTTCAGCGGCCCGCCTCCGCTGGAGGATTGGGCGTGCGCTCCGCCGGCGCAAAGCAACGCCGCGGCCAGCAGCGCCGTCGCGGTTCGCAGTTTCGCCGAAAATCCCGTCCGTGTCGTCATGTCCTACCCGTGCCGTGTTTCAAGGCCCCGGCCTCAGGAGGCCTTGTCGCGGTTTCCATCAGCTTAACAAGCCGGAGGTTTTGTTGGCAGAATTCTTGGTTGGCAGAATTCCTGGCCGGACCGGCTCGCGATCATGACAGGAACCTTACATCCGCCTTTGTTCGCGGCCCGAAAACCGGCTACCAATCCGTCATCGAACATCTTCTCCCGCTCGCTCGCACAAGGCCTGACGACATCCCATGAAAATCCGCAAAGCCGTTTTCCCGGTCGCCGGCCTCGGCACCCGCGTCCTGCCCGCCACCAAGGCGATGCCGAAGGAAATGCTGACCATCGTCGACAAGCCGCTGATCCAGTATGTGGTCGACGAGGCCAGGGAAGCCGGCATCGAGCATTTTGTCTTCGTCACCGGGCGCAACAAGGGCGTGATCGAGGATCATTTCGACCGCATGTATGAACTCGACGCCACGCTCGCCGCGCGCGGCAAGAAGGCCGAGCAGGAGATTCTGGCGCGCGACCAGCCGGAGGCGGGCGCGATGAGTTTTACCCGGCAGCAGGCGCCGCTCGGCCTCGGCCATGCCGTGTGGTGCGCCCACGACATCGTCGGCGACGAGCCGTTCGCGGTGGTGCTGCCGGACGAACTGGTGCTCAACACGCCGGGCTGCCTCAAGCAGATGATCGAGGCGGCGGGAAAACTCGGGGCTAAATCGAATTTGATCGCGGTCGAAGGCGTGCCCGAACATTTGACGCATCAATACGGCATCTGTGGCATAGGCAAGCGCCACAGCGACAAGATGTTCGAGATCGACGGCATGGTCGAGAAACCGCCAAAGGGCACCGCGCCGTCGAACCTCTCGATCACCGGGCGCTACATTTTGCAGCCCGAGATTTTCAAGATCCTGGAGACGCAAGAGCGCGGCGCCGGCGGCGAGATCCAGCTCACCGATGCGATGATCGGGCTTTCGAAATCGCAAAAATTCTACGGCGTCGAATTCGCAGGCGAGCGGCACGACTGCGGCTCCAAGGCAGGCTTCCTCCGCGCCAACATCGCCTACGGCATGGCCCGTGCCGACCTGCGCGACGGCCTCCGCGCCGAGATGAAGCGCTATCTGGAGAAGTGAAATCTGTTTGCTCCGACCACTGCGTCGTCCCGGCCACCGAGCCGGGACCCATAATCGCTGGCTTTGGTGATAAACGCGGGAAAAGGTCAACAGCACTTTTGCTCAAACATTGATGACAGGCTGTATGGGTCCCGGCTCGGTGGCCGGGACGATGGGGTGTGAGTCCGCATTCTCGCGACAGGCTTTTGCCCGAGCTTTACAAGACCGTTGGCCCTCAAAACCAAGAGGGCGCACGCGACCCTCAAGAGAGGGCGCAGGGAAGACCGGGTGCGCGCCGCACCCGCGGTCTCGTGTGCAATGGGCAACAAAGAAAACGCACACGAGCAGACAGGTTCGGCGGAAACACTCCGGCCTTCCCTGCGCAATGGTTTGACGGCTTATGCCGTGTTCTCCCTGGTGACCGGCTTTTTGACACCATCGCCCCCAAGCAGCGTTAGCTGCTCAAGAACTTGACGCCTGCTCTCGGGGCGTCAGGACCACACGGTTTTGCCGGCGCTACCCCGCCGTACGTCCGCACGCTTTCGCGCGCGGCAACGGGGTCAGCGCCCACCGCAGCCTGCCCCAACGTTCGTGACGTTCGCGAGCGCCCCTCTGGCGGGACAGGATGGGGGCATTGAGCCGGTGATTTGCGGCGAAAAGCAAGGGGATTCGGAAAAACGGAATAAATCGTCAATCCGCTCTCCGAGCGCGTATTTCAATTCCCCTCCCCCTTGCGGGGACCGAGACGAGCGAAGCTCGCTCTCGAGGGGTTGGGGGTACCACAATGAAAGCAGTGCTTGTTGTCCCTCACCCCTAATCCCTCCCCGCAAGGGGAGGGGAAAGGAAGCGCACCGCCAACATCTTTCCCATTCGCACGGCGTTACGCGTGCAGGGCTGCCCTGCGCATCTTGGAAAGCTGACGCCGCGATCTAACTGCCCCTCAGCTTCCACCGTCGCGAATTGCGCGCGACCGGCCATTTAGGGGAATCACGATGAATTCAGACACCATGCAGGCCACCGTTCTCGACGCCGCGAATACCCCGTTTCAGGTCAAATCGATCGCGCGGCCCGTTGCGGGACCCGGACAGGTGCTGGTGCGGATCGCGGCGAGCGGCGTCAATCCGCTCGATACCAAGATTTATGCGGGACAAGCGGCGCATGCCCGCCATCCGCTGCCCGGCATCCTCGGCATGAATCTCGCCGGCACGGTCGAAGCCATCGGACCTGGCGTGAAAGGCTTTTCGCGCGGCGATGAGGTTTTTGGCATGACCGGTGGCGTCGGCGGCTTGCAGGGATCGCTGGCGCAATATGCCGCAGTTGATGCCGACCTGCTGGCGCGCAAGCCAAAGAACCTGCCGATGCGCGAGACGGCGAGCCTGCCGCTCAACGTCATCACGGCCTGGGAAGGCCTGGTCGATCGCGGGAATCTGCAGAAGGGGCAAACCGTGCTGGTGCATGGCGGCGCCGGCGGCGTCGGCCACCTCGCGGTGCAGATCGCGCGCGCCCGCGGCGCGAAGGTTTTTGCCACGGGATCGCCGAAGGACAAGGCTTATGTCGAAGGGCTCGGCGCGACCTTCATCGATTACACCATTCCAGTCGCCGACTATGTCGGGCAGTACAGCGGCGGCCGCGGGTTTGATCTCGTCTACGACACCGTCGGCGGCGCGGTGCTGGACGCTTCCTTCAACGCGGTGGCGCGGTTCGGCCATGTCGTCAGCGCGCTCGGCTGGGGCACCCACGCGCTGGCGCCGCTGTCGTTCAAATCCGCGACCTATTCCGGCGTGTTCACGCTGCTGCCGATGCTGACCGGCGAAGGCCGCGCACATCACGGCGAGATTTTGCGAGAGGCCGCGAAACTGATCGAGGCCGGCAAGATCACCACAAGGATCGACCCACGGCGGTTTACGCTGGCGACGGTGCTGGAGGCGCATCAGGCGCTGAAGGACAAGAGTGCGGCGGGACGGATCGTGGTGGATGTGGGGTAGTTGCCGTATTCCGGGCGCTAGAGTTCGTCATCGCGAAGAGCGCAAGCGACGAAGCAATCCGGTCTTCACTCGTGACTCTGGATTGCTTCGCTGCGCTCGCAATGACAAAGGATGCGCTTCCCTCCCCGCAAGGGGAAGGGGAAAACTACCGCCACGGCTCGACAATAATCTTGGTGTGCCGTTCCGGATTGGCGAGGTCGTTGAACGCTTGGGCGACGCCGCCGATGCCGACGCTGGCGGTGACCATTGAGGCCGCATCGACCTTGCCTTCGGCGATCAGCCGCAGGCTGGCGGCAAATTCGTCGGGCGTGTAGCCCAGCACGTACTGGACGTTGAGTTCCTTGATGATGCCGAGCATCGGCTCGTTGCGGTCGGTTTCCATGCAGACGCCGACCACCACGATGCGGGCGTCGCGCGGCGCGCCTTCGAAAAGCTGTTGCAAGACGCCGGGAATGCCGACGCATTCGAAGATCAGCGCCGGTTTGAGCGGCGGCAACAGCGCCTGCAACGGCGGCCGCGCCGCCTTCTGCTCCGGCGTCATCTCGGCATGCTCGGCCCAGGTCGAAAACGGTTGCGTCCTGGCGGGGTCGACCACGATGTCGGCGCCGAGCTTTTGCGCGAGTTCGCGGCGCTTCGGCGAATAGTCAGCGGCCACGATCGGATGCAGGCCCTTCAGCTTCAGCGCAGCGATTACCGCAAGCCCGACCGGGCCGCAGCCGATCACCAGCGGCACCTCGTCGCCGCGCACATGCGCCTTCTCGACCGCGTGGACGCCGACCGCGAGCGGCTCGGTCAGCGCGGCATGCTCGGCCGAAAGCCCGTTCGGCACCTCCAGGAGCAGCGCCTCGCTGAGCAACATCCGTTCGGCGTAGCCGCCGACATAATCGTTGGAATAGCCGATGCCTTTTGGGCCCTGCGCGGTCAGCACCGCCGGCAGCGAGCAAACCCGCGCGCCAGGCCTGAGCTTGCCCTGCGTGCCCGGGCCGTAATCCAGAACCTCGCAGCAGAATTCATGGCCGAACACGATGTCGCGCGTAAGGTCCATCGGGGTGCGGCCGGGCAGATGTTTCGACAGCTCGACCATGCGGTGAGCGTGCTTGCGCGCATGCAGATCGGAGCCGCAGATGCCGCAGGCCAGCGTCTTGACCAGCACCTGCCCCGCGGCCGGCTTTGGCTCGGGCAGTTGATCGACGACGATCTCGCCGTTCCTGAAAATGGCAGCGCGCATGAGGATTCCTTTCGGCTTGGCTGTTCGGTCCTGAACGTTCCTCGCACATAAGCGAGGGAACATAAACCGCCCAAAGCGGCACCCACGCTCAGGGTTCGACCTTGCATTTGAACCAGCTCCCGGGACCTCCCGAAGGGTCGCTACCGGCACATGCGATGCCGGGAACGGTATGGCCTCGGCGATCGATCGCGCACCAATTGCCGTCGCGCTTGACCCAGGCCACCCCGCGCAGCGCCGGCACGAACTGAACCGACTCTTCGAAACGCGGCTCGAACACCACCTGACCGGCGGTGTCGATCAATCCCCATTTGCCATCCTTAAGGAAAGCAAGCAGGCCCGCCTCGAGCAGCAGGCCGATCCGGTCGGCATCGATATCGATCCAGGCCTCGCCGGTCGGTGATAGCAGCGCCCGCTTGCCTTCGCTTTGCGACACGATCGCACCACCGAAGTCGCACATCACGCCGGGGCGCGGCGGAACGACCCAGGATCGATCGGACAGCCGCAGCACGCCGGTCGCGCCTGATACCGTGACGAAAGCGGTATCGGCGTCGCGACGCCGCGCGGCGTCGAATTTCGGTTCGATCAGCCAGCTGCCATCGGACCGCATGAAGCCGCGTTTGCCGTCGGTCGCGGCAACCAATACGCCAGTGTCCGCCGACAGGTAACTGAATTTCGGCTCAATGATCCAATGGCCGTCGAGCGCGATGCGTCCCCACTTTCCATCGAGTTCAACATTCCTGGTGTCGCTGCTGACCGGGACGACCGCATCGAAGCGGGCCGCGATGATGGCATGAAATTCGGCATCAAGCAGTTCAAACTTGTCACCGACCTTAAAAAGGTAAGGCGCCACGCTGCCACACCAGGCGTTGACAAGCCGGCCCTCCGGCGGCCCGAGCGGACTACCGTCTGATTTCAGGAAAACCGCTTCCTTGTTCTGATAGCCGACCAACCGGCTATCATCGCAACTCTGGATCGATTGATCGAACTCGGCATCGAGCAGGACGTGGCCGTCAAGGTCCAGCAGCCCCCACCGGTCCGCCTTCTTGAAATCCCAGCCGAACACAGCGTAGGACTTCCCGTCAACACTCCTCCTGACCGCCGGATTGACCTGCTGGTAATCGGTCTGAAACACCCAGGCGCCATTGCGATCGATAACACCAGAAATCCCGTCACGTTGTACGGCGGTGCGACCGAGCCCGTCAGTGAACCACCATGCCTTGTCGAAGACCGGTTCGATCGCGAAGTTTCCGGTCCGATCGATGAAACCGGACTTGCCGTTCATCACGACAACGGCCAGGCCATCGGACAAGCTGCTCGGATGCTCGAACTTCGGCTCGGCCAGCCAGCTCCCGTCGGCGCGCGCCAGGCCCCACAACTTGTCCTTTTGCACCCAGCGGATCGATGGATCGTCCTTGTCGAACGTGGCGGGCGCGCCCGGCGGTTCGATTTGCTGCCCGGAGCGATCGATGACCCTGGTGAGGCGTCCCGCAACGAGAATGGAAATAGACATGCCGCCGGACGCCGGGAACTCGCCGCGAAAATCCGAGAAATCATCGGCGCCGGCTCGTCCGCCGAGTTGACGCATATCCGACACGCGAAAGCGATCGGGCGCGATCGCCTCGATGAATCCGAATTTCGGCTCCATCACCATCTTGCCATCGCGATCGATCAGGCCCGATTTGCCGTCGACATCGACCTGCGCAAAGCCGAACTTGTAGTCGCCGACGATCCGATATTGCGGCTTGACGATCTCGTTGCCATCTTCATCGACGAAGCCGTAGAGACCGTTGAGGCGGAAGGCGGCGCGGCCGTCGGCGAACGCGCCGACCCAATCGTAGCGCGGAGGGACCGCGACGCTGCCGTCGCGACGCACCGCGCCGCAGAGGCCGCCGCGGAACATGCAGGATGGCAGCGGGAACGTTGGCGGTTTTGCCGCGGCGAGGCTTTTCTGCAGGAAGGCCTTGCCGGCCGGCGTCAATTCCGCTGGCGGATCCTGCGCCAGCGCGGAATGCGCTAACAAGACCAGCAATAGTAGGGCGGCTTTCGACCGGATGTGCACGGCATCGTTTCCGTTTGACGCGAGATGTTCATTTCAGGAACGGGATCGATCGGTGGCAATATTGTGTCGGAACTGCGAAGTCCGGCTATCGCCGTTAGGCGTTCGGCGACGGCTCGCCGGGCAGCGCCAGCAATTGCGAGCGGCGGACGCGCTCGCGATGGGCGGTATAGAGACCGGACGCGACAATGAAGGCCGCGCCGGTCACGGTCCAGACGTCGGGCACCTCGCCAAACAGCAGGAAGCCAAGAAAGCTGACCCAGACCAGCTGGGTGTAGGAGAATGGCGCCAGCACGGACGCGTCGGCGTAGCGGAACGCCAGCACCACGATCCACTGCCCGGCGGTCGAGGCGACGCCGATCAGGATTCCGAACAGCACACCGTGCCAGCCCGGGGAAACCCAGACCAGCGGCACCAGCGCGGAGAGGATCAGCACGCCGGAGATCGACGAATAGGTCATGGTGGTGATGGCGCGTTCGCTGCCGCTCATCATCCGCGTCATGATCAGCGTGCAGGCCCAGGCGAACGCCGAGACGATCGAGAACAGCGCCGCCGGATGAAACGCGCCGGAGCCGGGCCGCAGGATGATCAGCACGCCGACGAGGCCGATCGCGGTGGCGAGCCAGCGCCGGAGGCCGACGATCTCGCCGAGAAAGAAGATCGACAGCGCGGTGACGAACAGCGGCGCGACAAAGCCGGTCGCAGAGGCTTCCGCGATGGGAAGAAAACGCAGACCCGTGATGAAGAACAGCGACGAGCCGAGCAACGCCACGCCGCGCAGCAGCTGGAAGCCGGGCCGCTTGGTCCGCATCGCATAGAGCGGCGAACCCGGCGCCATCGCCGGCATCATGATCAGGCCAAACACCAGGAAGCGCAGCCACGCGATCTCGATCGACGGCAACGTCGACGACAGATACTTTGCCGTGACGTCGGAGGTGCCGAGGAAGATCGTCGAGAGCAGGATCAGCGCGATGCCGCGGAACGGCCGGTCGGCGCGCGCGGGGGCGGCAGCCGCGTCCGGCCTGCGCCCGGGCGCGGGCGCGGATTTTTCCGGCGACGACAGTTCGGACGACGTCACGGGAACATGATCGAGCCGCGCGGCGGCGGCAGGTGGCGGGGTCACGGGAGCGAACTCGGAAGGCAATGGAAATAATCGAATCGGCGAAGCCTTAGAAAACGGCAAAGGCCCGCCACCGACAAGGACCGAAAACAGGCAGCCGATATGCGCGATTGCCTGCGGCGGGATGACGCTGAAACAGTCGGTAAGACACCGTGTTTTTGCGGGACACGGCATCGCGGTACGCGGCGCCACCTCTCCCATCGGGAGAGGTCGATCTGCGCAGCAGATCGGGTGAGGGGTTTCGGCCTATCGATAAGCTCTAACCCCTCACCCGGCACGCTGCGCGCGCCGACCTCTCCCTATGGGAGAGGTGAAAGAGAGTCGCGCTTCCTTACAACATCGGCAGACCGCGCGGTTTTGGGCCGCGCGGAAACGCCTTGTCGAGCGCGGCGAGATCGCCGGCGCTCAGGCTGAGTTTGCCGGCCGCGGCGTTCTCGGCGGCATGGTCCGCGCTCGCGGCTTTTGGAATCGCGAACACGGATTCATCGCGGGTCAGGAACGCCAGCGCGACCTGGCGCGGCGTCGCGCCATGGCCGTCGGCGATCTTCTGCAGCACCTGCCCCGGTCCGCTGTTCGCTTTCGGAAAATCATTGTGGCCGAACGGCGAATAGGCCACCACGGCGACGCCGTTCTGTTTGCACCACGGGATCACCGCGTGCTCGATGGCGCGCTCCTGCAGATGATACAGCACCTGGTTGCAGGCGATCTTGCCCGATACCTGCTTCAGCTCGTCGAGATCGTCGGCATCGAAATTGCTGACGCCCCAGCTTTTGATCTTGCCGGCCGCGACCAGTTCCTCGAACGCGGCGACCGTGTCGGCCAGATCATACGAGCCGCGCCAATGCAGCAGATAGCAATCGAGCCGGTCGGTCTTCAGCCGCTTCAGCGAACGCTCGCAGGCGGTGATGGTGCCGCGCCGCGAGGCGTTGCTCGGCAGCACCTTTGAGACCAGAAACAGTTTGTCGCGTTGTCCCTCGATGGCGTCCGCGATCACCAGTTCCGCATCGCCATACATCTCGGCGGTGTCGATATGGGTCATGCCGAGATCGATGCCATGACGAAGCGTCGCCACCGCGCGCTTGCGATCGCCGCGATCGAGATACCAGGTGCCCTGCCCGATCACCGGGACGTCGCCGGCATGGCCGAATTTTTTGTGCTTCATGATGATCCTCCCTCTCCCCGTCATTGCGAGGAGCCAACGGGTCGGGCGAATGCCCGCCCGATGACAGGCTCCGCGACGAAGCAATCCAGGGCTGCACGTGGAACTCCTGGATTGCTTCGCTACGCTCGCAATGACGCCTCGCTGATATCGGCGACCATCACCGTGCCGGTCGAGGACTCCGTGATATACAGGCGATCGCCCGCGATCGCGACGTTGGTGCAGGTTGGCCCGGCGCAGGACTTGATGCGCGCGATGCACTCGCCGTTCGGCGCGAACACGAAGACATGCCCGAGCGAGGCATGCGCGACGAACAGCCGCCCGGCTTTGTCCATGGTGAGGCCATCGGGGCCGCTGGGGCCGAACAGCGAGCAGAACCGGCCGACTTTCGACACGCTGCCGTCCCGCATGAACGGCATCCGCCACACGCCATTGTCGCGCGTCATCGCGACGAACAGCGTCGCTTCGGCGGGATCGAGCACCAGGCCGTTGGGGCTGATGCCGGTATCGATCAGGCAATCGAGCCGGCCGCCGGCCGTGTAGCGATAGACCCGCCCGGTCGGATCGTGCAGGCCGGTCTGGCCCTGATCGGTGAAATAGATGTCGCCATTGGTTGCGATGTGCAGGTCGTTGCAGCCGCGGAACGATTCCGAATTGCGCGAGGTCAAAACCGGTTGCATGCGGCCAGCTTTGGGATCGAGCTGCATGATGCCGTGCATGTAATCGGCGACCAGAATGCGGCCGTCCTTGCCGATCTTCATGCCGTTCGGCCAGCCGTCATATTCCGCGACCAGCGACCAGCTCTTGTCGGGCGCGATGCGAAAGATGCGGCCGAACGGAATGTCGACGATGTAGAGATGGCCTGAGGCGTCGAACGCCGGTCCCTCGATAAAACAGTCGGCGGTCTGGCCGGGCTTGTTGGCGTCGGCCCAGTCGGTGCGCACGCCCTTGCGGCGGAAATTTTCGGGCATCGCCGAGAACAACTCGGCCTGAATGAGTTTTGGCGGGGTGTCGAGATACATCATCGCGCGGTGTCACCTGTGGGGTCGGGCGGCGGCACCATAAGGGACAATGCCTGCGGCGTCGATTGGGGTAGCGGCATCGCACGCCGCCATGGTTCGAGACGGCGCACCGGACAGCGCAAGAACGCTGCCGGGAACGCGCCTCCTCACCATGCGGGCAGCAAATAGTGGCCGCCTACCACACCCACACCTCATCCTGAGGAGCGGCGTCTTCGCCGCGTCTCGCTGTGCCCGGCGAAGCCATTGGCGTAGCTGGGAAGGATGGCCCACAAATGCCGGAGAAAACTAACCCGCCGCCTGCGCCAGATGCTGCGGCCCGGCCCCGGCCGCCGGCGTCTGCGCGATCAGGCGCTTGAGTTCCGGAATGCAGGAACCGCAGTTGGTGCCGGCCCTGAGCTGCGCGCCAATGGCGGCGGCGGAATTCGCGCCGGCCGCGATCGCATCACAAATCGCAGTGCGGCCGACACCGAAGCAGGCGCACACCACCGGCCCGGCAGTGGCGACGCCGTCGGCGGATTTGCCCGACAGCAGCATGCGCCGTTGCGCTGCCGTCAGCGCCTCGGCCGCAAACAGGTTTTTCACCACATCCCAGTCGCCGGCGTCGCGCGCCGGGCCGACGAACAAACACGTATCGAGACGATCGCCGGCAAACGACGCGGCGCGATAGACGCCGCCGCCGAAATCGCGATATTCGGCCACGTCATCGCCCGCGATCGCGCGCAGCCAGGATTGCCATCCCGCGAGATCGGCGTTGTCGGCGAACAGGTAGCCGAAGCCGCCGCTGACCGCGACGCGCGCCCACCAGGCGTGTTCGGGCAATTTGATTTGCCCGGGCGACAGCGCAAAACCGCGAAAGACATATTCATACGGCGCGATCGAGGCCGGCGTCGCCTTGGTCTCGGGCTGGCCGGAAAACGGATCGGTGAACGGCGCGGCCAGCGCGCCGACCCGCGCGGCGGCGGCATTCTCGCCGCTCCAGTGGATCGGCGCGAACAGCATGCCGCGCTGCTGCCGCGGGCTCACCACCGCTCTCAGGATGCATTGGCCGTAATCGGTCACGACGCGGGCAAAGCCGCCATCGCCGATCCCGAACTTGCCGGCGTCATCAGGATGAATCTCGACAAACGGCTCCGGCAGATGCGCACCCAACCGCGGGCTGGTGCCGGTGCGGGTCATGGTGTGCCACTGGTCGCGAATGCGGCCGGTGTTGAGCCGCAACGGGCGGGATGCGCTGGTCTCGCTGCGCAGAACAGGGGTTTCCGGCGCAACGAAACGCGCCTTGCCGTCATTGGCAAAGAATCCGCCGCGCGCGAAGAAACGCGGCTGCGGCGGCTCGCCGGCACGCAACGGCCATTGCACCGGCGCCAGCGCGGCGTAGGCCTCGTCGGAGATCGTGTTCAGCGCGCCGATATCGAAATCGCGGCTGCCGTTGTTCTCGAACGCGGAAAGGCTGGCGTGCTCGCGGAAAATATCCGCGGCCGAATTGAAGTCGAACGCCGCGGCAAAGCCGAGCCGCTTTGCCACTTCGCTGACGATCCACCAGTCGGGCCTGGCCTCGCCGGCCGGGGGCAAAAAGCCGCGTTGGCGCGAGATGCGCCGCTCCGAATTGGTCACGGTGCCGGATTTCTCGCCCCACGCCTGCGCCGGCAGCAGCACATGCGCGCCGGCATTGACGGTGTCGTTGGAGCGGACGTTTTCCGAAACGACAAAAAGTTCGAGTTTTGCCGTCGCCGCGCGCACGGCATCGGCGTCCGGCAACGACACGATGGGGTTGGTGCCCATCACCCACAACGCCTTGACTTCGCCGCGACCGATCGCCTCGAACAGTTGCACCGCCTTCAGCCCCTCATGGGTGGCAATGCGCGGCGCGTTCCAGAACCGCCGCACCCGATCGATATCGGGCGGCGTGAAGTTCATATGCGCGGCGAGCTGGTTCGACAGCCCGCCAACCTCGCGGCCGCCCATCGCATTGGGCTGCCCGGTCAGGGAAAACGGCGACGCGCCGGGCTTGCCGATCCGCCCCGTGGCAAGATGGCAGTTGAGAATGGCATTGACCTTGTCGGTGCCCTGCGCCGATTGGTTGACGCCCTGCGAGTACAGCGTGACGACGCGCTCCGTCGCGGCAAACATCTGGAAGAATTTTGTTACGTCGCTCTCGGCGAGCCCGGTCGCGAGCGCGGTTGCCGCCGCGCTGCCGGCGATGTCGCGCGCCCGCGCCAGCGTCGCCTCGAAGCCGGACGTGTGGCTCTCGATATAGTCGCGGTCCAGCACGCCGCTATCCGCGAGATGCACCAGCAGGCCGCTGAACAACGCGGCGTCGGTGCCCGGCTTCACGCCGAGGAACAGGTCGGCATCCCCGGCGGTATCGGTGTGGCGCGGGTCGATCACCACCATGCGCGCGCCGCGCTGCTGCTTGTTGGCGAACATGCGCTGGAACAGGATCGGATGGCACCACGCGGCGTTGGAGCCGGTCAGCACCAGCAGATCGGCCTCGTCGAGATCTTCGTAGCAGCCGGGCACGGTGTCGGCGCCAAAAGCGCGCTTGTGGCCGGCGACCGACGACGACATGCAGAGCCTAGAGTTGGTATCGACATTGGCGCTGCCGACAAAACCCTTCATCAGCTTGTTGGCGACGTAGTAGTCCTCGGTCAGCAATTGCCCGGAGAGATAAAACGCCACCGCGCCGGGGCCGTCGCGCGCGACAATGTGGCGAAAGCGGTTGGCGACATGGTCGAGCGCGTCGCTCCACGCCACGCGCTCCATGCTGCCGCTGTCGCAGCGGATCATCGGATGCAGCAGGCGGTTTTCGAGACCGACGGTCTCGCCGAGCGCCGAGCCCTTGGAGCAGAGTTTTCCAAAATTGGCGGGATGTTCGGGATCGCCCGCGATCGCCGCGCCGCCATGGCCGTCCGGCGTCGCCAGCACGCCGCAGCCGACGCCGCAATAGGGACAGGCGGTGCGGGTGGCGCGCAGCGCGGGATCGATCGCCGTCATCACGCCGCCTTCGCGGGCAGCGCCGTCGCGCGGCCGAACATCATGTCGCGGCGAACCGGCGCAATCGGCTCGCGGTTGCGGATCAGTTCGAGATACCACAGCGCGTCCGAGGTATCGCCGACCAGCACCGCCCCGGACAGTCTTCCGTCCGAAATCACCAGCTTGCGATAGCAGCCATGTTTGGCATCGCTGAGCACGATGCTCTCGGTGCCCTCCGCGCCCTCGAAATCGCCGGCGGAAAACACGCTGACGCCGGAAACTTTTAAGTTGGTCGAAACCACGCTGCCGCGATAGGCGCCCTCGCCGCCGGCGAGATGCCGCGCCAGCACTTTTGCTTGCTCATAGGCCGGCTCGACCAGGCCGTAGCAGACGCCGCGATGTTCGGCGCATTCGCCGAGCGCAAAAATGTCTTCCGCGCCGGTCTGCAGATGATCGTTGACCACGACGCCGCGGTTGACGGGAATTCCGGCCTCCCTGGCCAGCGCGGTGTTGGGCCGGATGCCGGCGGCAAAGATCACCGCATCCGCCTCAAGCATGCGGCCATCCGCCAGTGCGACGCCTTCGACCCGCGTCGCGCCGTGAATGCGCGCGGTGTTGGCGTTGAGCAGGACTTTTATGCCTTTGGGCTCGACCAGCGATTTCAGCAAGGCGCCCGCCGAACCATCGAGCTGGCGCTCCATCAGCCGGTCCATCAGATGGATCAGCGTCACCGGCGCGCCGGCCTTTGCCAAGCCATAGGCAGCCTCGAGACCCAGCAGTCCACCGCCAACCACGACGACGCGCTTCTTCGCCGCCGCCAGCGCCAGCAGCAGATCGACGTCGCGGGTGTCGCGGAAGGTGTAGACGCCCGGAAGATCGGCGCCGGGCAGATTGAGCCGCAGCGCGCTCGCGCCTGTGGCCAGCACTAGCCGTGAATAGGTGATGCTCTCCTCATTGGCGATCTTGAGTTCGCGGCGGCCGACATCGATCTCGGTGGCGCGGCAGCCATATTTGAGGGTGACGCCACGGTCGCGCCACCATTCGGCCGGCCGGAGTTCGATGTCGTGCGACTGCGTCTCGCCCGCCAGCACTGACGATAGCAACACTCTGTTGTAGGCCAGCCGCGGCTCCTCGCCGATCACGGCGATGGCGTAACGGCCCAGCGCGACTTTTGCCAGTTCATCGACCAACCTCGCGGCGGCCATGCCATTGCCGACGACAACCAGCGGTTCACTCACGGCTCATTCCCCACGCGCCTTCTTCATTCCGCCGCCTGCGGCCGCTCATAAGCTTCGGCAATCATGAAGCCGGACAGCGTGCCGTAGGCCGCGATCCAGGCTTGCGCGACTTCCGGCGTCCAGTGCTCGCCCAAGCCTTTTTCCAGCGTCCACAGCAATGCGCCGCCGACCACCGGATAGTGCTCGGGCTTGGCGCCATAGCCGACATGGCGTTTTGCCAATGCGCTCGCCGCCGGCAAAATGGAGTCGAGGTTGTCGAGGCCGCCGACCACGATTGCGAGCGTCGCCATCAGCTTCTTGCGCTGCTCGGTCATGTCGGCGGGGAACAGCGGCTGCACGGATGGCGCGACCTCGAACAGGCGATTGTAGAACAACACCGCCGCCTGTTCGGAGATCGGGGCTACCTTGGCAAAGCTCTGCTGCACCAGCTTGATCTGTTCGGGAGTCATATTGCTGCTCCTCTTGTTGGACCTCGCCCCACCAGCGGGGCGAGGTTGGAGAACGATGCCGCTGATCAGACCCGCGCGCCGGCGAGGCTGGAAGCCCTCGCCTGCTCGGAGGTCCGGCGCAGATAGAACCACCAGGTCAGCGCCAGACAGACCACGTAGAAGCCGAGGAAAAATTCCAGCGCCAGCGCGGGTCCGCCGGTGGCGGCGATCGACTTGCCGAAACCGCTGGGGATGAAGTAGCCGCCGCAGGCGCCGATCGCGCCGATGAAGCCGAGCGCCGCGCCGCTCTCGATGCCGGCGGTCTTCATCGCCAGCGCGCGGCCGGCTTCGCCCTTGCCCTGGGCTTTACGAAGATTCTCCTCGCGGAAGATCGAGGGGATCATCCGGTAGGTCGAACCGTTGCCGATGCCCGTGGTGACGAACAGGATCAGGAACATCACCAGGAATCCGGTGAAGTCTTTGATGTTGACGAAGTACAGCACGCCGATCGTGGCGCCCGCCATCGCGATGAAATTCCAGAACGTGATGATCGCGCCGCCGATCTTGTCGGCGAGCAGCCCGCCGAACGGGCGCGACACCGAGCCGACCAGCGGGCCGAGAAACGCGATCGCGATCGTCACCGCCGGGAATTGCGTCTTGATCAGCAGCGGAAACGCCGCGGAGTAGCCGATGAAGGAACCGAAGGTGCCGATATAGATGAACGCCATGATCCAGGTGTGCTTGCGCTTGACGATGGCAAGCTGATTCCTGAACGATGACTTCGCCGAGGTCAGGTTGTTCATGAAGAAGATCGCGCCGAACACCGCGATGCAGATCGGCAGCACCCACATCAGGCCGGCGTTCTGCAGAAAGACGCCGCTGACCGGCGCGGCCTGGTACAGATTGATCAAACCGACGCCCATCAGGATCGGTGTCAGCAGTTGCACGGTGCTGACGCCGATATTGCCGCCGGCGGCGTTGAGACCGAGCGCCCAGCCCTTCATCCGGTCGGGATAGAAGAAGGATATGTTGGCCATGCTGGAGGCAAAATTGCCGCCGCCGAGACCGGCGGTGGAAGCCACCAGCAGCATCAGCCAGAACGGCGTTTCGGGATGGCTGACGAAATAAGCGAGCCCGAAAGTCGGGATCAGCAGCACCGAGGCTGAGAAGATGGTCCAGTTGCGGCCACCAAACGTGGTGACGGCAAAAGTGTAGGGAAAGCGCATCAGCGAGCCGATCAGCCCGGGGATCGCGACCAGTTGGAACAGTTCGTCGGTCGAGTAGTGAAAACCCGCCGCCGGCAGTTTGGTGGCGACGATCGACCAGATCAGCCAGACCGAAAATCCGATGTTCTCGGCAACGATCGACCAGATCAGGTTGCGCCGGGCCACGAACTTGCCGGTCGCATTCCAGAACGTCGTATCTTCCGGTCTCCAGTCCGAGATCCAGCTGGTGCTCTTTGGCGTCGGATTCTGCTCGCTCACGTAAGGATTCCTTTCTGCGCTGAATGACCACTCGTCCGATGTCGCGTGCGTGAGGGCGCACAAACGTGCACGCTGAGAAGGCACCCCAGTTTTGCGGCGTTACAGACCGGATGATTGGCTTTCGAGGACGGCATCGATGGCGTCGGCGTCAGCTATTCAAGCTTCGTGCCAAGGCCCGACAGTCCAGAAACCATATATTTTATAGATGGTTATGGGGCGATGGCGAGTAATCACCGGTTCAGCACATCGCATGGAAAATTTGCGATTCGCCCAACTATTGTGCGCCGCACAATAGTTGGGCAGGTTGCTTAAATCCTGAATGCGTGTGTGTACGCTGTCGCGGTGACGCGCAGTTGCACAAATAGGAAGCGCTTTTTCGCTTCGCGCACCATTCGTGGCCGTCCTGCAGTCTCTTCGCCTTCACTTTGCAGGGCAAATGACGAACTAAATCTGACATTTCCGCTGAAATTCGCCTCTGGCACGTCGATTGCTTTTCCAATTGGCAGTCAACGAAGACTGCGGTCCGCCGGATCGTTCCAGCCGTTTGAGGCTGGAGCTCAGGGACAAAGCCCAAGCTTCATCGAGGAGACTTGATCAAGGAAGCTTTCGCGCAGTCATCGCATTGCGACTGACAAACCCTGCTTCCGATCGGCCGCGCGAATTTACCGACCTCACAGCGAAGCAAGGGGAATTTAATGTCTTATCTCGTGCCATCGGAATTCGTCACCAAGATGGTCGACGCCGGCGAAGCCAAGATCTTCATGTCGACGCGAGACACCGTGATCCGCGCCTTCATGGCGGGCGCGATCCTCGCACTGGCCGCCTGGTTCGCCGTCACCATCAACACCAATACCGGCCAGCCGATCGTCGGCGCGCTGTTGTTCCCGGTTGGATTTTGCATGCTCTATCTCCTGGGCTTCGATCTCCTGACCGGCGTGTTCGTGCTTTCGCCGCTGGCATTGATCGACAAACGCCCCGGCGTCACGCTTTACGGCGTGCTGCGGAACTGGGGCCTGGTCTTCATCGGCAATTTCGCCGGCGCGCTCACGGTCGCCTTCATGATGGCGTTCGTCACGACGTTCGGCTTTACGCAGGACCCCGACAAGGTCGGCATGACCATCGGCAATATCGGCGAGGCGCGCACGCTCGGCTACGCGGCGCACGGCGCCGCCGGCATGGCGACGCTGTTCATCCGCGGCATGCTGTGCAACTGGATGGTCTCGACCGGCGTGGTCGGCGCGATGATTTCCACCACGGTGCCCGGCAAGGTGATCGCGATGTGGATGCCGATCCTGGTGTTCTTCTACATGGTGTTCGAGCATTCGGTGGTGAACATGTTCCTGTTTCCGTCGGGGCTGATGCTGCACGCGAAATTCTCGATCGTGGATTATTTCATCTGGAACGAGATTCCGACCGTGCTCGGCAATCTGGTCGGCGGTCTCTCCTTCACCGGCCTGACGCTGTACGCCACGCACATCCGGACCGCGCCGAAGCGCGAACTGAACCCGGCCTCGACCCGCGCCGCCGCCTGATCCGGCAAAGGAGATTTATCAACAAGGGAGCTTTGCCTGTGTAAGGTGAAGCTGCCTTTTTATCGGCGGAAACATGCCGCGCGAATTGCAGATATCGGTCGGACAGCACAGCGATAGAGGCCGCAAGCCGGCCAATCAGGATTTTCACGGCGTCCTGATTCCCGACGAGCCGCTGCGCGGGCTGAAGGGCATCGCGGTGGTGCTGGCCGACGGCATCAGCAGCAGCAATGTCAGCCACATTGCGAGTGAGTCCGCGGTCAAGAGTTTTCTGACCGACTATTACTGCACCTCGGAATCCTGGTCGGTGAAAACATCGGCGCAGCGCGTGCTGGCGGCGGCCAATTCCTGGCTGCATGCGCAGACCAGGCGAAGCCACTACGCCTATGACCGGGACAAGGGCTATGTCTGCACGCTGAGCGCGCTGGTGCTGAGGTCGAGCACCGCGCACCTCTTTCATGTCGGCGATTCCAGAATCTACCGCCTCGCCGGCCATACGCTGGAGCAATTGACCGAGGATCACCGCGTCACGGTGTCGTCCGAACAAAGCTATCTGAGCCGGGCGCTCGGCATCAATCCCTGGGTCGAGATCGACTACCAAGCATTGCCGACCGAGGCCGGCGACGTGTTCGTGCTGGCAACCGACGGCAGATCGGAATAGCGTCGTGTAG
>Ga0207702_10000578_pt1 | contig 40787 bp, 38 predicted proteins | sample KBSCornC62_FD_184302 | JGI IMG/M metagenome (GOLD analysis project Ga0207702, IMG submission 184302) | Corn rhizosphere microbial communities from Kellogg Biological Station, Michigan, USA - KBS Corn C6-2 (SPAdes) (version 2) | ecosystem: Host-associated > Plants > Roots > Rhizosphere > Soil ... | reverse complement strand
GCCACGGCCAGGTATCTCCAGTCGCTGAAGGTGGCCGGCGGCAGGCTGCCGAGCAGGACGTCCCGGATGATCCCGCCCCCGAGCGCGGTGATCATGCCCAGGGTCACGACGCCCACGATGTCCAGCCGAGCCACCCGCAAGGCGGTCAGCGCACCGTTGACGGCGAAGGCGAGCGTGCCCGCGAGATCCAAGGCGAGCAGCGCCGGCGCGGCGGTCGACATCCCGCGGTTCTACCAGTCCCGCCGACAGGCGACCGCTCGCGACCACGCACGCACCGGATCCTCCCGGCGACTTCGGCCCACCGATTGCCAGTCGGGAACGCGATCGAAACCATGGACTCATGCAGACCCGTCCGGACGGTGCCGCGCCCGACGGCCAGATGTCGCCACGGCCGGTGGTGACCCTGGCCGCCTACTACGGTGCGGGGGGCCACGTGGTGGGGCCGCGGGTCGCTGAACGGCTGGGTGTCGAGCTGCTCGACCGGAACATTCCTCGTGCCGTGGCGAAGGAGTTGCGGGTGCCGGAGGCGGCCGCGCAGGGATACGACGACGACGCGGAACGGCCGCGCGGCCTCGGCCGGCTCCTGGAGAACCTTGGCAGGGTTCCGGGTCCGTACGGGACACCGGTGGTCGACCCCGCGGAGGAGAACAGGTACCGGTCGGAGACCGAGGAGTTCCTGGCCCGGGCCACGACGGCCGGTGGCGTCGTGGTCGGCCGCGCGGGGATGGTGGTGCTGCGCGAGGTTCCCGGCGCGCTGCACGTCATGCTCGGCGGCCCACCCGAGGCCCGGCTCCGCCAAGGCATGACGCTGGACGGTCTCGACCGGCGGACGGCCAAACTGCGGCTGAAGGCCCACGACCGGGCCCGGGAGGACTACGTCCGCCGGTACGGCGCGGACCCCGCCGATCCCGACCTTTTCCACCTGCGGATCGACAGCACCGCCATCGACCTCGACACCTGTGTCGAGCTCATCGTGGCGGCCAGCCTTTCCCGGGTACGCCTGACGGGGCACGCCACCAGCCCGGTCCGCCCGCGTCCCGAAGGATCGTCATGACGATCTCCACCGCCGCTCCGCCGGAGTCGAGAACGGCGGGCAAGCTCTCCGTGGCGCAGTACGTCGGGTACGGCGGCGGCGACGCCGCCAACAACCTCACGTTCTCGCTGACGTCGATGTTCCTGCTCGTCTACTACACCGACGTCGCCGGCATCGCCGCCGGCGCGGCCGGGACGGTGCTGGTCGTGGCGCGCGTCTGGGGCGCCTTCACCGACATCTTCGCCGGACGCATCGTCGACCAGACCAACACCCGGTGGGGCCGGTTCCGGCCCTACTTCCTGTTCGTCGGTCCGCCGCTGATGCTGATGGCCGTCGTGCTGTTCTCGATACCGGGGGCGCTCGGAGAGGGTGGCGCGCTGGCCTACGCGTACGTCACGTACATGGTCTTCTACCTGCTCTACAGCTTCGTCAACATCCCCTTCGGATCCATCGCCTCGGCGATGACCCAGCTGCCGACCGAACGGGCCAAGCTGTCCACCGTCCGGAACTTCGGGGCCGCGCTCGCGATGGTCGTGTTGGCCGTCGTCGTCGCTCCGCAGCTGTCGGGATCGGAGAACCTCCAGCGCGGGCTGACGATCACCACCGCGGTCGTCGCCGTCGTAGGCATCGCGCTCTATCTGTTCCTGTTCAGCACGTCCCGGGAGATCGTGGAGCGCGACACCGCGGCGGTGAGCCTCAGACAGACCGTCGCGACGGTCCGGCACAACAAACCGCTCGTCATGCTCTGCGTGAGCGCGCTGTTCTTCCTCACCGGCATGTTCACGCTGCAGACCCTGCAGGTGTTCTACGCCCGCGACGTGCTCGGCAACGCCAACTACATCATCGTCCTGACGCTGCTCACCGTCGCCGGAATGTTCCTGACCGGCCCGGTGATCCCGAAGCTCGTCGACGCGTTCGGGAAGAAGTCCGCGTACATCGGGTCCTGCGTCGTCGTGGTCGCCGGCGGCGTCGGCATCGCCCTGAGCCCGGCATCCCTGCCCTGGCTGGCGTTCATCTTCTTCGGCGCTTACGGCCTCGGCCTGGCCGTCGCCCAGGCCCTGATGTGGACCCTGGAAGCCGACACGGTGGAATACGGCGAGTGGGAGACCGGGGCCCGCACCGAAGGCAGCAACTACGCCCTGCTGTCCTTCGCCCGCAAGGTCGGCCAGGGCATCGGCGGCGGCCTCGGCGCCTGGGCGATCGGCATCGGCGGCTACGTCGCCGGTGCGCAGATCCAGACCTCGACCGCGCTCGACACGATCCGCTATGCCACCGGGTTCGCGCCGGCCCTCTTCGTCGCGATCGCCGCTGTGATCATGATCGCCTACCCGCTGACCGACGAGCGCTTCCGGGACATGGTCGGGGAAGTCGCCGCCCGGCGGGCCGCTCGCGCCGCCGGCACCGACACGACCCGCTGAGTCGCGGTCCCGGGCGGCGCGGCCGGCGCCGGGCTCAGCCGACGGTCAGGGTCAGCGCGTGGGGTGTCGTCTGCCGAGTTGCCGACGGCCGCGGTCCGTGCCGGTCAGGGACGGAGAGGGCGCCACGCGTCCGGTCCGGTGCTGCCGGCCGGGTATTCCTCCAGCGGCACCTGGCCGTTCCGCCACGCCGCCAGCACCGGCTCGACGATGCGCCAGCACTCGACCGCGGTGTCCCCGCGCACGCTGAGCGTCGGGTCGCCGTCGAGCACCCGGGCGAGGACTTCGCCGTACGGGGGCAGGTCGCCATGACCGAGGGTGGCGTCGAGCGTGATCGGGTCGATGACCGACGGGTCCCCCACGCCGTTGACGTTGAGGTCCAGGCGGAGCCAGTCCGGGTCGAAGCCGATCCGGAGCCGGTCCGGGCGCTGGTAGCCGGTCAGGCCGGTGGGCACCCGGGGCGGATGCTTGAACGTGATCACCGCCTCCTTCCGCAGCGCGCTCAGTGCCTTGCCGGCCCGCAGCCGGAACGGCACCCCGGCCCACCGCCAGGTGTCGACCGCCAGCACGACCTCGGCGAGCGTCTCGGTCTGCCGGCTCGGGTCGATCCCGTCCTCGTCCACGTAGGCCGGCAGCCGGCGACCGCCGATCCGGCCCTCGGTGTAGCGAGCGCGACGGCTGAACGCGACCGGGTCGTCCGCCCAGACACGGGCGGCACGCATGACCTGTGCCGTGGCGTCGCGCAGGTCCCTCGGCCGCAGCGTGCTCGGAGCCTCCATGGCAAGCAGTGCCAGCACCTGCAGCGAGTGGCTCTGGATCATGTCCACCAGCGCCCCCGCGCCGTCGTAGTAACCGGCCCTGCCCTCCAGCCCGAGAGACTCGTCGAAGTGGATGTCGACGCTGTCCACATGCCCGGCGTTCAGGACCGGTTCCAGCATGCGGTTCGCGAACCGCATCCCGACGATGTTGAGCACGGTCGACATGCCCAGGTAGTGGTCGACCCGGAAGATCTGATCCTCCGGCACCAGCCGGGTCAGCATGTCGTTGAGGGCTGCGGCGCTGCCGGCATCGGTGCCGAACGGCTTCTCGAGGACCAGCCGCGTTCCCTCGGGAAGGCCGATGCCGGCCAGCGCGCGGCACGCAGCCACCGTGATCCGCGGCGGCAGTGCGAAGTAGACAATGAGGGGTGGGTCGAGGGCGTCAAGCAGCCGTCGCAGGTCGTGTTCCGCGGAGGCGTCTGCCCGGAGGTAGCGACTGGTGTCGCACACGGCGTCGACCTGGGGACCGGTGGCGCCGACGGCAGCGAACGAGTCGGCCACCCGAGCGCGCCAGCGGCCGTCGTCCCAGCCCTCCCGGGCGCTGCCGACGAGTTGCAGGCTGCCGGCGACGCCGCCGGCGAGCAGCCCACCGAGGCCCGGCAGCAGCAGCCGCCCGGCGAGGTCGCCGCTGGCACCCAGGATGAGCAGGGCAGAGTCTGCCGGTCGCCGCTGCCGGTCATCAATGTCGACCTCCCGAGCCTGACCACGCCTGTCTGGCGGTCGGGACCATGCGTTGATCCACCTTCGGTCTGCCCGGCCGGCTCCCGTCCATACCCGGAGACCACGTCCGCCCGAGTCGCCGCTCGGCGCGCCGCGGGCGGCGGCCGCTCGGACCCGCGGCCGCTCGCCGCCCAGGATCAGCGGGTCCCGCTGATCGTGTCGAACTCCTTCCAGAGGTCGCGCGGCACCATCCGGTGGTGCAGGGTGCGCGCGAGCTCCCCGCGGGGGACGACGAGCGTCGGGCAACGCGAGTGGGTGACGCAGTATCGGCTGACCGAGCCGCGGCCGGGATGACGCCATTGCCGTCCGCCGCGGGTTCCCACGACGAGCAGGTCGTCGTCGAGCCGACCAAGGGCCGCCAGCTCGGCGCCCGGCCGCCCGACGAGGACCGTGCGGTGCACGGTGAGGTCCGCGGGTGTCCCGCCGAGCGCCTCGTCCAGGCTCGTGGCGATGACCTGCAGGGCGGACGCGTTCAACCAGTCGGTGCGAGGGGGCTCCAGCCAACCGCCGGGGATCGGCTGTCCGAGGGAGTCCATCAGCCAGGCGGACCGCGCCGGGTTCCGGACGTGCACCACGTACAGGTCAACGCGGCGGTGCTGCGCCTCCGCGGCGGCGCGGCGCAACGCCTGCAGGCTCGCCAGCGACTTGTCCACGCCGACGAACACCCGGCTCTGTCGTCTCTGGAACATGGCTCACAACGCCTCCGGTACGTGCCAGCCGGCCTCGACGGGCAGCGACGTGCGATCGCGCTCCGGTGCGGGGTGGGCCCGGAGCCGGCTACGCTCGTCGTGCACTTCGGCTACCATTATTTTAGCTGAGATTTTCTGAAGAATACTGTGATCTTCGTGGCTACGGCGAGATCCCGGCCTGCCGCCTCACCGCGAGAAGGAGGTCCACGGCCATGACCATCCCGACCGGCGACGGCGACCCGACCGGCACTCTCCCGCCGGCGTCGCTGTCCGACGAGCACGCCGTGCTGCGCCGCGAGGTGACCAGCCGGGCCGACCGGGTGCTGCGCGAGGCCGACGAGGGTCGCTGGCCGGCCGAGGAGCTCGCCGCGCTGGTGGACTACCTGCACCTGGAGGTGCTCCGGCAGGTCGTCGACGAGGAGTGGCTGCTGTTCCGCACCGCCAGGCACACCCCCGACGACATGGCGCGGCTGCGCGCCGACCACCTCGAACTGCGCCTGACGATCGAAGAACTGGCCCAGGCCGCGGCCGGCGGTCGGACGCTGCGCCCTGCCCAGCTCGGCGCCACCGTCCGCGACCTGCAGACCGAGCTCGACGCGCACCTCGCCGCCGAGGAGAAGATCCTCGCCGTCGCGCAGACGGCCCCGCCCAGCGTCACCAGCCTCGGCGCGCAGCCGCACGAGTGGTATGCGCTGACCGAGGGCCCGGTCATCGACCTCGACCGCCTCCCCGGTGCCCAGGGCGCCGACGCCGCCCTCGACCGGCTGTTGCGGCTGCGAGCCGGCGAGCAGGTCGAACTGCACGCGACCAGCGACCCGGGCCCGCTGTGGCGACGGGTGCGCCGCAACGACTCCGGCGGCTGGGGCATCACCACCATCGAACAGGGCCCGCCCCGGTGGCGGGTCGGCATCACCCGCCGCCCGCCCGAACCGCCGCTCTCGCCGATGGCAGGCTGACCTTCGGCCGTCCGACCGGCGGACGGTCGCCGGGCCGCCCTGCTCTCGTTTTGCCGAGTGGCGTCGGATAAACTCCGTGCCATGAGCATGGCACGACGGAGCGACGGCACTCTCGCTGCCGGCACCGGGCGCATCCAGGCCGGCAGCGGCGCCCTGTCGCCCACTCCGGAGTCGTGATGTCAGAGACGACCCGGGCGGTGCTGCTCGGTGTGTTCACGCTGGCCAGCGGCATCTGGGTCGGCGGCTACGTCGCGATCGCCGCGGTGGCGTCCGCCGGCACCGCCACCCTCGACCCCGCGGCGCGGGTGGCGTTCTTCCGTGCCCTCGGCCGTCGATACCTCTGGATCGGCGGCGTGGCGCTGGCCGTCGCGTTCGGCACCGGCGCCGCGCTGCTCAGTGACCGAAGCTGGGACGGCACCGCGACCGCCGCGGTGATCGTCGCGGCCGCGCTGGTCGTCGCGCTGGCGGTCGGAGTCGGCCAAGCCCGGCGGATGACCCGGCTGCGCCGCGCCGCGCTCGCGGCCCCGCAGGACCGTCGGCTCGCCGACCAGGTCGAGCGCGGTGCACGTGCCGCCGTCCTGCTGCGGGCCGCGATCGGGCTGCTCACCCTGGCGCTGATCGCCCTCGGCGCGCTGCTGGCCACCTGACCCGGCCACCCACGCACCGGCCACCCACGCACCGGCCGGCAACCGCCGGCCACCCCACCCACCGGCCACCCACGCACCGGCCACCCACGCACCGGCCGGCAACCGCCGGCCGCCGACCGCGGAGAAGGAGAGGTCCCTTGACCACCGAGTCGCTGGCCGCGGCCCTGCAGCGCGAGCATCGCGAGATCGACACCGGCATCGAGGAGTTCGTCCGTGCGGGCGACGTCTGGGCGCTGACCGGAGCGGTGCGGGCCCTGCGCCGCCACATCTACCTGGAAGAGGAGTTCCTGTTCCCGCCGCTGGCGGAGGCCGGGCTGCTGGCGCCGATCTTCGTCATGCTGCGCGAGCACGGCCAGATCTGGACCACCCTCGACACGCTCGACGCCGCGCTGGCCGGCAACGCCGCGCCCGAGCTCCTGCGCGAGGCGTGCCGGCGGCTGACGGTGCTCGAGCAGCACCACAACCCGAAGGAGGAGCGGATCCTCTACCCGCAGGCCGACCAGGCGCTCACCCCGGCGGCGGCGGCGCGGCTGCAGGCCTTCCTCGCCTCGGGCGAACTACCCGACGGCTGGGTCTGCGAGCGGGCCCGGGTGCCGAGCCGGTAGCGCGCCCGCACCGGGACCGGTTTACCCGGTCAGACCGTCGGCGGAGCCGGTCGGGCGGGCAGGCCGCCGCGGGTCTTGCCGCGCACCGGCGTCGGCGTGCCGTCCGGCCCCGAGCGCCGGACCAGACGGGCGATGCACAGGTTCGGCTCGACGAACGGTTCCAGCCGCTCGGCATCGATGGGGGCGTCGAGCTCGGCGAGCATGCCCTGCATCAGGCCGAGGTGGATGGCGCAGACCACGTCCTGGTGCTTGCTCGCGACCTCCCGGAACGGGCAGTTGTGCAGCAGGATCTGCCGCTTGCCGCCGGCCGTCCTGGCCTCCGGGGCGAAGCCGAGGCCGTCGAGGGCGTCGACGAGGTGGCCGGTCGCGACCGCGGCGGTCACCCGCTCGAAGGGCCCCGGCCGTCCGGCCAGGTAGCGTCCCCACTCGCGGCCTGCGCTCGCCGCCGCCCGGGCCGGCTGCGGCACCTGAGCGGCGACGAAGCTGGTGAGGATCTCGGCGAGCAGGTGGTAGCTGCGGGCACCGGCTCGCGCCGCGTTCGGCCGGGCGCGGTACAGCAACCGGGGACGCCCCGGCTGCTCGCGCCGCTCCACCTCCCGGTCCGCGGCCCCGACCTCGACCAACCCGTCGAGGTGGAACCGGGCCGTGTTCAGGTGCAGCCCGACCAGCTTGGCCACCTCGGTGACATCCAGCGGCCCGCCGGCGTCCTGCAGCGCCGCGAGCACCCGCGACCGGCTCACCCCGAACCGGGCCGGGCCCGGGTCGGTACGCGACAAGCTGGTCACCAGTCCATTCTTACATGCATGTTGGGTAAACCAATCCAGCCCGGGACGTTGGCAGCCACCAGCGGCTCGTCTAGTGTCGGACGCCTGCACTCGAGTCACCTGTAACCCGGAGATCGGGGTGTCGGATGGTCGAGCCATCGCCGGGACGACAGACGCTGGCGCCCTTGTTGCCGGCGGGTGAGCCGGTCGAGTCGCTCTTGCGGCGAGCGCAGTTCTTCGTCCCCGGTGATCCTTCGGCGGACTACCGGGAGCTGCACCGGCGCGGTGGCCGCGGTGCGGAGGAGTTCTACCGGGAACGGTGGCGGCACGACAAGGAAGTGCGGTCGACCCACGGGGTGAACTGCACCGGGTCGTGTTCGTGGAAAGTCTACGTCAAGGACGGGATCATCACCTGGGAGACGCAGCAGACCGACTATCCCTCGGCCGGCCCGGACTCCCCCGAGTACGAGCCCCGCGGCTGCCCGCGCGGGGCATCGTTCTCCTGGTACACCTACTCGCCCGCGCGGGTGCGGTTCCCTTACGTGCGGGCGCCGCTGCTGGAGATGTGGCGGGAGGCCCGCGGCCGGCTGGGTGACCCGGTGCTGGCCTGGGCGGAGATCTCCGGCGATCCGGAGCGGCGGGCCCGCTACACCGGCGCGCGCGGCCAGGGCGGGTTCGTCCGCGCGTCCTGGCCCGAGGTGAGCGAGCTGGTGGCAGCCGCCCACGTACACACGATCCAGGCGTACGGGCCGGACCGGGTGGTGGGCTTCTCCCCCATCCCGGCCATGTCTCAGGTGTCCTACTCGGCCGGGACGCGGTTCCTGTCCATGATCGGCGGGACGATACTGTCGTTCTACGACTGGTACGCCGACATGCCGATCGCGTCCCCGCAGGTGTTCGGCGACCAGACCGACGTGCCCGAGTCCGGCGACTGGTGGAACTCGTCCTACCTGATGATCTGGGGCACCAACCTGCCGATCACCCGCACGCCCGACGCGCACTTCATGACCGAGGCGCGCTATCGCGGCCAGAAGGTCGTCGTCGTGAGCCCGGACTACTCCGACCACACGAAGTTCGCCGACGACTGGCTGCCCGCCGCGCCCGGCACCGACGGGGCGCTGGCGATGGCGATGGGCCACGTGATCCTGTCGGAGTTCTACCGCGACCGGCAGGTGCCCTACTTCACCGACTACGTCACGCGGTTCACCGACCTGCCGTTCCTGGTGACGCTGCAGGAGCGCGGCGACGCGTACACGCCGGGGCGGTTCCTGACCGCGGCCGACCTGGGCGAGGCCGCGGAGAACGCGGCGCACAAGACGGTGCTGCTCGACGCGACCGGCGAGCCACGGGTGCCGAACGGCACGCTGGGCTTCCGCTACGGCGAGACGGGCGTCGGCCGGTGGAATCTCGACCTGACCGGGATCGACCCGGCGCTGACCCTGTACGGGCGGGGCGACGGCGTCGCGGTGGACCTGCCCCGCTTCGACGTCGGCGACACCGAGGGCGGCGCGACCATACGCCGCGGCGTGCCGGCGACCCGGGTGGGCGGCCAGCTGGTGACGACCGTGTTCGACCTGATGCTCGCGCAGTATGCGGTGCCCCGCGACGGGCTGCCGGGCGAGTGGCCGACCGGCTACGACGACGACCATCCCTACACCCCGGCATGGCAGGAGCGGATCACGTCGGTCCCGGCCGCGGCGGCGACCCGGGTGGCGCGCGAGTTCGCCCGCAACGCCGAGCTGTCCCGGGGCCGCTCGATGATCTGCATGGGCGCCGGGACGAACCACTGGTACCACTCCGACCAGATCTACCGGACGTTCTTCACGCTGATCATGATGTGCGGCTGCCAGGGGGTGAACGGCGGCGGCTGGGCCCACTACGTGGGGCAGGAGAAGGTGCGGCCGCTGGCCGGCTTCCAGCAGGTCGCCTTCGGGCTCGACTGGCAGCGCCCGACCCGGCACATGACCGGCACGTCGTTCTTCTACCTGCACAGCGACCAGTGGCGGTACGAGAGCTTCGCCGCGGACGAGCTGGCCAGCCCGCTGGGCAGCGGCCGGTTCGCCAACCGCACGTTCGCCGACTGCCTGGCCCAGGCGTCCCGGCTGGGCTGGACGCCCTCGCACCCGGCGTTCGACCGCAACCCGCTCGACCTCGCCGACGAGGCCACGCGCGCCGGCCGGCCGATCGCCGACCACGTCGTCGAGGAACTGCGGGCCGGGCGGCTGCGCTTCGCCGGCGAGGACCCGGACGACCCGGCGAACTGGCCGCGGGTGATGACGGTGTGGCGGGCCAACCTGCTCGGCTCGTCGGGCAAGGGCATGGAGTACTTCATGCGGCACCTGCTCGGCGTCGAGGACGCGGTGCGGGCCGAGGAGTCGTCGCCGCAGCTGCGGCCGGTCGAAGTGGCCTGGCGGGAACGGGCGCCGCGGGCGAAGCTCGACCTGGTCACCGCGATCGACTTCCGGATGACCAGCACCTGCACGTACGCCGACGTCGTGCTGCCCGCGGCGACCTGGTACGAGAAGCACGACATCTCCACGACGGACATGCACCCGTTCGTGCACTCGTTCAACCCGGCGATCGCCCCGCCGTGGGAGACCCGCACCGACTTCGACGCGTTCGGCACGATCGCCCGGGACTTCTCCCGGCTGGCTGCCCGGCACCTCGGCACCCGGACCGACGTCGTCGCCGCTCCGCTGATGCACGACACCGCCGACGAGCTTGCCCAGCCCGGCGGGCGGGTGCTCGACTGGAAGGCCGGCGAGTGCGAGCCGGTGCCCGGGGTGAGCATGCCCAGGCTGGTCACGATCGAGCGCGACTACACCGCCGTCGCCGACAAGATGGCCGCGCTCGGGCCACTGGTCGAGACCGCGGGCACCGGGGTCAAGGGCGTCAGCTGGAAACCCACCGCCGCCGTCGAGCAGCTGCGCCACACGAACGGCACGGTGCGCGGCGGCGTCGGGGACGGACGCCCGTCGCTGGCCCGGGACGTCCACATGGCCGAGGCGATCCTCGCATTGTCCGGCACCACGAACGGCGAGGTGGCCCTCGCCGGCTGGCGGGAGCTGGAGAAGCGCACCGGCGTCGACCTGGCCGACCTGGCCGAGGAGCGGGCCGGCGAGCGGATCAGCTTCCGGGACACCCAGATCCAGCCCCGGGCGGTGATCACCTCACCGGAGTGGTCGGGCAGCGAGACCGGCGGCCGGCGCTACTCGCCGTTCGTGGTGAACGTCGAGCGGAACAAGCCGTGGCACACGCTGACCGGGCGGATGCAGTTCTTCCTCGACCACGACTGGATCGCCGAGTACGGCGAGTGGCTGCCGACGTTCCGGCCGCCGCTGGACTACGCCCGGCACTTCGGGGAGCAGGGGCTGCGCGAGGCCGGCCGACCGGAGATCACGGTGCGCTACCTGACGCCGCACTCGAAGTGGTCGATCCACTCGGAATACCAGGACAACCTGCACATGCTGCGGCTGTTCCGCGGCGGTCCGGTGATCTGGATGAGCCCGGACGACGCGACCACCATCGGCGTGCGGGACAACGACTGGATCGAGGCGTTCAACCGCAACGGCGTCGTGGTCTGCCGCGCGGTCGTCACGCACCGGATGCCCAAGGGCACCGTGTTCATGTACCACGCGAAGGACCGGCACCTGATGACCCCGCGCTCGGAGATCTCCGGCTGGCACGGCGGCGGCGACAACTCGCTGACCCGGCTGGTCATCAAGCCGACCCACATGATCGGCGGCTACGGCCAGTTCTCCTACGGCTTCAACTACTACGGACCCACCGGCAACCAGCGCGACGAGGTCACGGTGATCCGCCGCCGCGCCCAGGAGGTCGAGTTCTGATGCGAACCGGAGTAAACGCTCGCCTCCGCTTCGCGGGCCACGTTCTACGGCGCGAGGTGGTCCGATGCGGGTGATGGCGCAGGTCGCGATGGTCATGAACCTCGACAAGTGCATCGGCTGCCACACCTGCACGGTGACCTGCAAGCAGGTGTGGACCAACCGGCCCGGCACCGAGTACGTCTACTTCAACAACGTCGAGACCAAGCCGGGCATCGGCTATCCGAAGCGGTACGAGGACCAGGAGCAGTGGCACGGCGGTTGGACCCTGGACCGCAAGGGCCGGCTGCAACTGAAGGCCGGCGGCCGGCTGCGCAAGCTGCTGTCGATCTTCTACAACCCCGACCTGCCCACGATCGACGACTACGGCGACCCGTGGACGTACGACTACCAGACGCTGATCGACGCGCCGCTGGGCACCCGGAACCCGACCGCGCACTCGATCTCGGCGCTCACCGGCCGGGACATGACCGTGCGGTGGGGCAGCAACTTCGACGACGACCTCGCCGGCGCGCCCGAGCACGCGATCGCCGACCCCGACCTGGCCGGGCTCGAGGACCAGGTCAGGATGCAGTTCGAGCAGGTGTTCATGTTCTACCTGCCGCGCATCTGCGAGCACTGCCTCAACCCGTCGTGTGTCGCGTCCTGCCCGTCCGGAGCGATGTACAAGCGCAGCGAGGACGGGATCGTGCTGGTCGACCAGGACCGCTGCCGCGGCTGGCGATTCTGCGTCTCGGGCTGCCCGTACAAGAAGGTGTACTTCAACCACCGGACCGGCAAGGCGGAGAAGTGCACGTTCTGCTTCCCGCGCATCGAGGCCGCCCAGCCCACGGTCTGCTCGGAGACGTGCGTGGGCCGGCTGCGCTACCTCGGGCTGTTCCTCTACGACGCCGACCGGGTGCTGCCCGCCGCCGCCACCGCCGATCCGCAGCAGCTGTACCAGGCGCAGCTGTCGGTGTTCCTCGACCCGAACGACCCCGAGGTGGCCGAAGCCGCTGCGGCGCAAGGGATCCCGGCCGACTGGATCGACGCCGCCCGCCGCTCCCCCGTCTACGCGCTCGCCGTGCGCCACCGCGTCGCGCTGCCCCTGCACCCGGAGTACCGCACCCTGCCGATGGTCTGGTACATCCCTCCGCTGTCGCCGGTCGCCGACATCACGAACGGCTACGACGGAGAGATCTTCGCCGCGATCGACGCGCTGCGTATCCCGGTCGAATACCTCGCCAACCTGTTCACCGCCGGCGATGCCGACGTCATACGCACCGTGCTGCGCAAGCTCGCCGCCATGCGCGCCATCCAGCGCGCCGGCCAGCTCGGCCTCGAGGTGCCGGATGCCCTGCCGGCCTCCGTCGGCGCGACCGTCGACGAGCTCGACGACCTCTACCGGCTGCTCGCCATCGCCAAGTACGACGACCGCTACGTCATCCCGCCGGCCCACGCCGAGGACGCCGGCCGGCTGATGGGCCAGCACGAGCAGCTGTTCTGCAGCCTCGACACCGAGGGCGGCCCGGGCATGGGTGGCACCGGGCCGCACGGAGTGCAGAGCTACAGCCCGACGCACCAGCGTGAACCGGCCTCGCGCGGCACCGACGGGCGGCTGCACCTCAACGTCCTCGGGGAGGCGGGGTCATGAGCCGGACCGGCACCGCCGTCAGCCCGTTCAAGCTGGCCTCGGTGCTGCTGCAATACCCGACCTCGGCACTGTTCACCGGCCTCGACGAGCTCGACCGGGCCGCCGCGGGGACCTCGCCGAAGGCGAGCCGCGAGGCGTTCGCCGGGTTCCTGGGCTGGTTGCGGGCCACCGATCCGAGCGCGGTCGCCGAACACTACGTCGCCACCTTCGACCTGCGCCGCCGGTGCGCGCTCTACCTCACCTACTACCGGTACGGCGACACCCGCAAGCGCGGCATGTCGCTGCTCGCGTTCAAGAACTCCTACCGCAGCGCGGGTTACGTCCCGGCCGACCAGGAACTGCCCGACTACCTGCCGATGGTGCTCGACTTCGCCGCACTCACCCCCAGGGGCACGGCGCTGCTGCACGCGCACCGCGCGGACCTAGAACTGCTGCGCCGGGCCCTCCACCAGGCGCAGACGCCGTACGCGGGCCTGCTCGACGCCGTCTGCACCCAGCTGCACGGACTCGGCCGCCGCGAGCTCGCCCTCGTCCACAAGGCCTGGGAGGAAGGGCCGCCCCGGGAGGACGTGGGCCTCGAACCGTTCGCGCCGCCGGAGTATCTGACCGGAGGTGCCCGATGACCAACGCGTCGAGCGGCGAGATCCTGTTGTGGGTCGCGCTGCCCTACCTGGCGCTCGGGATCTTCGTGGTCGGCCACGCCTGGCGCTGGCGCTACGACCAGTTCGGCTGGACCAGCCGCTCCACCCAGCTGCAGGAACGCCGGCTGCTCAAGTGGGGCAGCCCGATCTTCCACTACGGGACCTTCGCCGCCATCGCCGGTCACGTCATCGGCATTCTCATCCCGGAGAGCTGGACCAGAGCCATCGGCATCCCGGAAGGCGCCTACCGCTGGTTCTCGGCCGCGGCCGGCACAGTGGCCGCCGTGCTGGTCATCGCTGGCGTCGTCGTGCTGGCCGGCCGGCGGCTGTTCGTCCCCCGGGTGCGGGCCACCACCTCGTCGATCGACTACGTGGCGCTCATCCTGCTGCTGGCCATCATCATCACCGGCATCCTGCCGACCCTGTTCGTCAACCTGTTCGGCAGCGGCTACGACTACCGCACCACGGTCGCGCCCTGGTTCCGCGGCCTGTTCACCGGCGACCCGCACGTGACCGAGATCGCGCACGCTCCGGTGATCTACCAGGTGCACGCCGCGAGCGCCTGGGTGATCTGGGTGGTGTGGCCGTTCAGCCGGCTCGTGCACGCCTGGAGCTACCCGCTCTGGTACCTGTGGCGCCCGTACGTCGTCTACCGAAGCCGCCGCGCCACGCCGCCCGCCGAACCCGGCACGGGCGGACGCAAGTGGCGCCGGATCAGTGTCCCGTACTGAGGCGCTCGGACCGGTCCGGGACGGCGTCCGCACGCTGCACCCCGGCTACTTCGCACTGGTGATGGCGACCGGCATCGTCTCGATCGGGCTGCACGCCGACCACCAGGACGCGCTGTCGGTGGCGCTGCTCTGGCTGGCGGGTCTGGCCTATGCGGTGCTCCTGATCGCCACCGCGTATCGGCTGGTGTCGTTCCGGTCGGAGCTCGCCACCGACCTCGCCGACCCGGCCCGCGCCTTCGGCTTCTTCACCTTCGTCGCCGGCACCGACGTGCTGGGCGCCCGGCTGGCTCTGGACGCCCACCACCGCGCCGCGCTGGCGCTGCTCGCGGTCGGCTGGGTCGCCTGGATCGTCCTTGGCTATGTGGTGCCCTGGACAGCGGTGCTCGGCCGGCCCGTCCGACCGGTCCTGGAGAGCGCCAACGGTTCCTGGTTCATCTGGGTGGTGGCCTCCCAGTCGGTTGCGACGCTCGCCGCCACGCTCCAGCCGGTGCTGGGCGGAGGACGGCGCGAGCTCGCCCTGGTCGCGGTGTTCTCCTGGTCGGTGGGAGCGTTCCTCTACCCGGCGGTCGCGATGCTCGTCGGCACCCGGCTGCTGCTCTACCCGCTGCGCCCGGCTGAGCTGACCCCGCCGTACTGGGTGTCGATGGGCGCCACCGCCATCACGGTCGTGGCCGGCGCCGCGATCGTCGACATGGCCGACGCGCCGATGGTCGACGCCACCCGCGGCCTGGTCGCCGGCACGTCGGTGCTCTTCTGGGCATTCGGCACCTGGCTCATCCCGGTGCTCGTCGCCGGCGGCGTCTGGCGGCACGTGATCCACCGGGTCCCGCTGCGCTACGAGCCTACGTTGTGGAGCATCGTCTTCCCGCTCGGCATGTACGGCGTGGCCGGCGAGTCCCTCGGCCAGGCCGACCACCTGCCGATCGTGCATGCGATCGGCGCCGGCGAGATCTGGGTCGCCCTCGGCGCCTGGGTGGTCACCTGCGCCGCGATGCTGCGCCATCTGGCCCGCACCGCCCTCGCGACCCGGAGCGTCCGGGCCGCGCTCTGAGCCCCCGCCGGCCGGCTCGTGACCGGTCGGCCGCCGCGGTGATTCAGTCCGTCAGGGCGATGTGCATCGGCTGGTGGGTCAGCCCCAGGTACTCCTCGGCGTCGCAGTAGGCCGACCAGCCGAGCCGCTCGAAGAACCGGACGTTCGCGGTCTGGATGTGGGCGATCATGCGACGACCGCCCTGCGCGCCGGCGTGCGCCACCGCGAAGCGGACCAGCGGCGCCCCGACGCCGCCCGCGCGGTGGTCGGCGAGGACGGCCAGGCGGTCGCCCTTCCACAGCTGGCCGGCCGGGTCCAGCGGGTAGAGCCGTACTGCGCCGACCGGCTCGGCTCCCCGCAACGCGAGCACCCGAACGACGTCGTCGCGCGCGTCGTGCTCGTCGACGTCGCACTCGGCGAAGATCGCCTGCTCCTCGACGAACACCGCGTGCCGGATCCGGTGGTGCATCGCCTGCTGCCGGGCGGTCCGCGCCTCGACGCAGATCACGTCGCTGGCCACGTCCGCAGCGAGGTCGGCTACGGCGCCGCGGACACGGGCCGGGTTCACGGTCCCGCCTGGACCGCGGGCATCTGCAGGACCGACTGCAGGCTGTTGATGGCCGAGCAGGCCTGGCATCGCGCGCAGCCGGCCGAGGCCATGCTCGCGTCCATACCGCGCTTCGCCATGTAGGACGCGACGCGGCGGTAGACCGCGGCGGTGTACGCGGCCGACGGCGGTTCGACGTCCTGCATCAGGCTTCCGGCGACCGGGCGCAGCGGCACGACGAACGGGTAGACGCCCATGTCGATGGCCCGGCGGCAGCCGGCCACGGTGAGCTCGACGTCCTCGCCCATGCCGAGGATGACGTAGGTGGACACCTGGCCTTCGCCGAACAACGAGACGGCCCGCTCCCAGGCCTCGAAGTACCGCTCGATACCGGTGCGTGCCTTGCCCGGCGCGACCCGGGCCAGCACCTGCGGGTCGAAGGTCTCGACGTGGATGCCGACCGAGTCGATGCCCAGGCCGTGCACCTCGTTGATCACGTCGAGGTCGTGGGGCGGCTCGAACTGCACCTCCACCGGCAGGCCGGAGCTCTCCTTGACGGCGTTGCCGCACTTGGCCACGTACCGGGCGCCGCGGTCGACGCCCTTCGAGCTGCCGGTGGTGAGGGTCGCGTCGACCGCGCCGTCGAGGGCGCGCGCGGCGACCGCCACCTCGGCAAGCTGCGCAGGCGACTTCTTGACGATGGTGCGGCCGGCCTCGAGGGACAGTTCGATTCCGCAGAACCCGCATTGATCCGGCGTCGCCCAGTAGGTGCAGGTCTGCACGACCGTGCTGGCGAAGGAGTCCAGGTGCATCAGGCCGATCTGCCAGTACGGCACGCCGTCGGCCGTGGTGAGGTCGTAGAACTTGGGTCGTGGAGCACCGGCGGCGGCGGCGACGCGCTCGCCCCGCCGGTAGATCCCGTAGCCCTGGTCCTCCGCCCTGAGCACGTATGGCGACGCGTGGGCCTGGTCGCTCACGGTCGGGACCGTCACGGCCACGCCTTCGATCCAGAGCATTCCCGAGTCGGTCGGGCCGGCACCCCCCTTCCGGGTCTCCAGCTGCGCCTCGACCCTCAGTCCCACGCTCTGCAGATCCATGATCAGCTCTGCCACGCCGGCCGGGACCGGCTGGACCGCCGACGTGCCGCGGGGCGAGATCTCGACGGGAACCGTGTTCTCGTTGGTGGTTGTCATCGCCGGCCGTCCACGGTCGAGATTGGTGGGCCACCGGCCGCGGCCGCGGTCAGCTCTCGCCAGCGAACCGCCCGGGCCGCATCCAGCGCGGTGCCGGGGTCGACTCCCAGGGCGGCGGCCGTGTGCGCCGATGGGCAGTGATCGACCACCTCGGACGCGCTCACGAGCGTCAGTTCCGCGACGGAGCCGCATCGGCTCCGCAGGACCTCCAGCGCCTCGCGCACCAGCGTCACGGCGGCCTCGTAGACCTCGGGGTCGGCGGTGACCAGCGGGTAGAGACGCATCTCCGCGGCCCGCCAGGGTGCCGGAGCCAGCTCGCCGTCGCCGCGGAACATCGCCGCGTCCTCGCCGTCCACCGAAGCTTCGAGGCCCGGGACCGGGCTCCATGCCGTCATACGTATCTACTATAGTGAAGGGACAGATCGTATGCTAGTAGTGACGCCGGCGGATGCTGCTCCTTCCACGCGCACCCGTCGCGACCTCTGAGGAGCGCAGCAAGCGATGCCGAAGACCGCGGTCGTTGCCCTCGGCGGGAACGCCCTGACGCGTGCCGGCCAGACCGGCACCTACGACGAGCAGAGCGACAACGCCGTGACGATGGCGCGCGCGGTCATGGGACTGCGTAGATCCGGCTGGCGCGTCGTGATCGTGCACGGCAACGGCCCGCAGGTGGGGAACCTGGCGATCCAGCACGAGGAGGGCCGCCGGCTGGTGCCGGCACAACCGCTGTTCTCGCTGGGAGCGATGACCCAGGGCCAGATCGGCAGCCTGATCAGCCTCGCCCTGCGCGCCGAGCAGATCGATCTCCCGGTGGCCGCCGTGGTCACCCACGTCGTCGTCTCGCCCGACGATCCGGCGTTCGCGCGTCCCAGCAAGCCGATCGGCCCGTTCTTCACCAAGGCGCGGGCCAGCGAGCTCGCCGCCAAGCGCGGGTGGACCGTCGACGACGACTCGGGTCGGGGCTTCCGCCGGCGGGTGGCCTCACCCCGGCCGGTCACGATCGTCGAGACGCCCGCGATCGAGGCGCTGGTGGCGAGCGGCTCGATCGTCATCGCCGCGGGTGGCGGCGGCGTACCGGTGGTGCCCGGTGATACCGGGCTGCGCGGGGTCGAGGCGGTCATCGACAAGGACTACGTGGCCGGCCAGCTGGCCAGTGCGCTCGGGGCGCAAGCGCTCGTCTTCGTCACCGACGTTCCCCGGTTGATGATCGACTTCGGCGACCCGACCGAACGCGCGCTGGCCGAGATCGACGTTGAAGCGGCGGAGCGGTACCAGCAGGACGGTCAGTTCCCACCGGGGAGCATGGGGCCGAAGGTGGACGCCGCGACGCGGTTCCTCCGTACCGGTGGGGACGTCGCCGTCATCAGCACGGCCGCGCTGGCCGCCGTCACGCTCGACTCCACCGATGCCGGCGAGGGCACCGGCACGCGCATCGTCGCCGCCCGGCGTGCGGCGCGGAGCTCGACATGACCTCGGGGCTGCGGGTGTTCCGGGACACCTACGTCGACTCGGTGATGCAGCTGGCCGCGAGCCGTGCGATGAACGAGCTCGACGGAGTCGACTGGGCGGCCGCCGCGATGGCGACCCCGGCGAACCTGCGGACGCTGGCCGAGGAGGGCTTCTCGACCGACGACCTCGGGTCGGCCAACGATCTGTTCCTCGCCGTGCGGGGACGCGACGACGACGTGGTGCAGGACGCCCTGTCGGCCGGCGCGGACAGCATGTTCGCGAGCCGCGCGGCCGGTGGTGGCGCGACCCCCGCCGTCCGGGCGCACCGAACGATCGGACGGGCGGTGCGGGAACTGCCCGGCAGCAACGTCGCGGTGGTGTCGGTGCCCGGTGAGTACGCGGCCCTCGAAGCGCACGAGGCGCTCACGGCTGGGCTGGACGTGCTGCTGTTCAGCGACAACGTGTCGATCCCCGACGAGGTGGCGCTGAAGGAGCGCGCCGCCGGGCTCGGCCGGCTGCTCATGGGGCCCGGGGCCGGAACGGCGATGCTCGGCGGCGTCGGCCTCGGCTTCGCCAACGTGGTCCGTCCCGGTCCGGTGGGCATCGTGGCCGCCGCCGGGACCGGGGCGCAGGAGGCCATGAGCCTGCTGGACCGCTGGGGAGTCGGGGTCTCCGCCGTGATCGGGCTCGGTGGGCGCGATCTCTCCGACGCCGTCGACGGCACGATGGCGAAGGCGGCGATCGCGTCGCTGCGAGCCGACCCGGGCACCGACGTGATCTTCCTGGTCTCGAAGCCACCGGCCGAGCGGGTCGCCCGCGCGGTGCTCGCCACCGCCGACGGGTTCCCCCTGGTCGCCGCGCTCGTCGGCGGCGCTGCGGATGCGGAGGTCGGCGGGCGGCAGCCGACGCGCACGCTCGAAGGCGGTGCGCTGGCCGTGCTGGACGTGCTCGGGGTGGACCGGCCCGACGTCGTCGGGGATCTGGAGCAGCGCGTGACGAGGGCCGGCGAGTCCCTGGACGCGGACCGCACGCTGATCCGCGGCCTGTTCTCCGGCGGGACGCTCTGCTACGAGTCACTCGTCATCCTCGGCGACACCGTGGGGCCGGTGTACTCGAACGTCCCGTTGGAGCCGTCACTGCGGGTGCCGGCTCCGCCGGGCAGCCACATCTGCCTGGATCTCGGTGAAGAGGAATACACGGTCGGTCGACCGCATCCGATGATCGACCCGGCCGCACGGCTCGAGATGCTCGACGAGCAGGCGTCCGATCCCGCCGTCGCGGTCGTCCTGCTCGACGTGGTCCTCGGCTACGGATCCCACGAGGACCCGGCGAGCGAGCTCGCGCCCGCGTGCGCCCGGGCCGTGCAGCAGGGCGTCGTGGTCGTGGCCTACGTGCTGGGCACCCAGTCGGATCCGCAGGACTACGCGCGGCAGCGGGAGATCCTGCGGCGGGCCGGGTGCATCGTGACCGAGACGGCGGCGCGCGCCTCGCTCGCGGCCGCCGCGGTCGCGTTGCGCGATCCAGCACTCGTCACGCGGACGACATGAGCGCGCCGGAGATCGCCCTCGTCACCTACTCCACCAAGCCGCGCGGCGGCGTGGTGCACACGCTGGCGCTCGCGGAAGCGCTCACCGCCGCCGGCGTGCGCGTGCACATCGTGGCGCTCGGAGACGTCGGCTCCGGCTTCTACCGGAAGACCACCGTCCCGCACACGATCGTGCCCGCGCCGCCTCCGGCCGAGACCCTCGAGCAGCGCGTCTTCAACTCCGTCGACGCCCTCGAGCGCGGGCTGCGGGGCCTCGGACGACGATTCGGTCTGGTGCACACGCAGGATTGCATCTCGGCGCGGGCGGCCGCGCGGGTCCGCGACGCGGGGATCGGCCCGCCGGTCGTGCGGACCGTGCACCACATCGACGACTTCACGACCGCCGCGTTGATCGACTGCCAGCGCCAGGCGGTGCTCGAGCCCGACGCGGTGTTCGTCGTCAGCGAGGTCTGGCGCCGCACGCTGCGGGCGGAGTTCGGCGTCGACGCGCAGGTCGTGCACAACGGTGTCGACGGCGCGCGGTTCGCGCCGATCCCGCCGAGCCGGCGGGACGAGTTCCGGGCGCGGGTGGGGGCCGACGGCCGGTTCCTCTTCCTCGCGGTCGGCGGGGTGGAGCCGCGCAAGGGCAGCATCCACCTCTTCGAGGCGCTCGCCCGGCTGACCGAGCGGATGAGTCCGAGCCCGGTGCTGGCGGTCATCGGTGGCCAGTCGTTCCAGGACTACGAGCAGTACCGGACGAGCGCGTTGGATCGGGCGGAGCGGCTCGGCCTGACACTCGGCCACGACGTCATCCTGCTCGGCACCGTGCCGGACGCGGAGATGCCGGCGTGGTATCGCTCCGCCGACGCGCTCGCCTTTCCCTCGGTGAAGGAAGGGTTCGGCCTCGCGGTCCTGGAGGCGATGAGCGCCGAGCTACCCGTCGTCGCCAGCGACCTGCCGGTGTTCCGGGAGTACCTCGTGCCGGGCCGGGACGCGTTGATGCCGCCGGTGGGCGACGTGCCGGCGCTGGCCGACGCGCTGCACGCCGTCGCCACCGACGACGCCCTGCGCGCCCACCTCGTCGCCGCCGGTCGGTCGGTCGCCGAGCGGTTCAGCTGGCAGGCATGCGCCGAGGAGCATCGGGCCGCCTACGCGCGGCTGCTGCCTGCGTCCTCGTGAGTCGCCGAGCGGGCAGCGGCACCGATCCAGCCGGCCGCGGCGGCTCCGCTGGTCGCGGCGATGCAACTACTATCCGACATGATTCTGTTATATGATGAATGACATGGCCCGCACACTCGTACACGACGCTCACCGGCACATCGGCCTGCTTCCGGCCTATCCGTTCTACGGCGGGCCACCCGTCCACCCGGACAGCTCGGCCCGCGGCACCGTCGCCGAGCTCGTGTCCGACATGGCCGCGGAAGGCACCGAGCGGGCACTGGTGCTCCCGAACTACGGGGTGCCCGACGCCGCCGTGTCGTTCTCGTTCAACGAGCTCGTCCTCGAGGCCGCCTCGACCGACGACCGCATCAGCTGCGGGCTCTGGGTTTCGCCCCGTCCACAGGACGCGGAGCTGAACGCCAAGGCGCTCTCGTACGCGGGCGAGAGGGGCGTCAAGGTCCTCAAGACGAGCTTCCTGCTCGGCGGGCGCCCCACGGACGAGGCCTGCAAGCCCCAGCTCGACCAGATCTTCGACACCGCACGGGCCCATGGGTTGGTCGTGCACGTGCACACGTCCCCCGGCGGGGCCTCGGACATCGACGAGATCGGATCCCTGGTCGATCGCTACGGAGACGACGTCAAGATCCACCTTGTTCACCTCGGCGGCGGGGTGAGCGCGCACATCAAGCTGATCGGCAGCCGGCTGTTCGACTGGATCGAGGCCGGCAAGCAGGTCTACACGGACACCAGCTGGGCGGTCGGGTTCGCGCCGCGCTGGCTCGTGCAGGAGATCGAACGGCGTGGCGTCGGCCAGGACCGGCTGCTGTTCGCCAGCGACGAGCCGTGGGGCGATCACACCGGTGAGCTGGCCCGCCTCGGCGCGGCCGCCGGAGACGGCGAGCTCGCGAACCTGTTCCTGCGCGGCAACTTCGAGGCGCTCTACGGGTGACCGTCGCCCGCTGATTTCCGCTGCCCGGCCCGTGCACCGCAGGGACGGGGCCCCGCTCGGCGAACCCGCCGATCCACCACAACCCGCACCACATCGAGAGAGGGAGCAACCGATGGCAGACATCGTCGGCGAACGGGTCCAGCCAGGCGAGGCAATCGTCAACTACGAGGACAAGGTCTTCCCGGACCACCAGGCCGAGCCGGGCCAGAAGGCGTTCGTCTTCTACCACGCCGTGCCGTTCGAGAGCTCGGCCTCACTGGTCAACCTGCTGACCGCGACCCGGATCCTGCGCAAGGGCTTCGAGACCCACTTCGTCATGTTCGGACCCGGCTCGCTCGCGGCCGCCGCCACCCGCGGCTTCCCCAAGGTCGGCGACGAGGCCTTCCCCGGCAACATGAACTACAACAACCTGCTGCGGCGGTTCATGGACGAGGGCGGCCACGCCTACGCGTGCCGGTTCTCCGCCGCCGCCCTGTACGGCATGCGCGAGGTCGACATGATGGAGGGCGTCCGCCCGGTCGACCCGAAGGACATCCTCGACGCGGCGATCACCGCGTGGAAGGAGCGGGCTCTCGTCCTGAACACCTGGACGGTGTAGCCGCCGCGAGCCCGGCTCAGCCCGGGACGCCGACGACGGTGGGGAGTTGGTGGCACAGGCCGATGACATGAACGCGGTAGACCTCTGATCCCCGGGCCGGCACCGACGCGCCTCTGAGTGTCGGCCGGAGCGGGGACGCTGCCGGTCGGCGGCCGAACGGCGGGTCGGCCCGCGGCACGTCGGCTCCGCCTGGCCGCGGCACGTCGGCTCCGCCTGCCCGCGGCACGTCGGCTCCGCCCGCCCGACACCCTCGCGCGGCGGGCCGAGTGTGCCGGTCACCCCAACGCCGGCTGCGCTTGTCCGCGGCGGGCGGCGGGCGATCGTCATCGCGACGCCGGTTCGGCTGCCCGCGGCACACCCTTGTGTGGCGGGCCGCAGGCGATCGTCACCCCGACGTCGGTTCCGGCTGTCCGCGCGCACACCTCGCGCGCCGGCCGAGGGCGCTCGTCATCCCAACCGCGTCCATGCTCCCCGGCACGACGGGCCGCGGGATGAGGGATGCTGTCGCGCACGACGGGCGACCAGCGCGACCGGCGCGCTTCCGGGTTTCTGCGACACCCGTGGTACCGCGCTGGACCGGACGCAGCCGCGGGGCCGGACCCATGCCGGCGAGCGACTGCCGGGCGCGTCTCCAGTCTCGTCCGGCGCCGCGGCCACGTGCCGCGAGCCCCCGTTGCTGATGACCGGCAAGCGTCCCCGCAGAACTTGGCCGGATGCATCCGGTGCCGTTCCTGTGTCGCGCAGGAGAGGATGGGGCGCACGACGCCGGAAGTACCAGCACATTCTACGGGGGCGGGATGGCACCACGTTCTCGAGACGACCTCCAGAGCCCACGCGCCTCCTTTCCGGGCATGTCGGTTCGCGTCCGTCCGGCGTCGCCGAAGGAGGAGATGTGATACGTCATCCATCGGCAGACCCGGTCGAGGCGTTCGACGGGCTGGTCACCGCGGCGAACGACGGATCGGCACCGGCTCCGGGGGCCGACGCCGCGAGCGGTTCGCACACCTCGCCGACGGCAACGGACGCCGGGCCGGAGCATCGGGACGGATGGTCGAGGAACCGGCTGTCCGCGGCGGTCGCGGCCATCCGCGGAAATCACGCGCGTCCGGCGGGCGAGCGGCCGCTGGCCGACGAGATCGGGTTCTTCGCGACGATCGGCGCTCGACGGGACATCCCGCACGGTGTGGCGCTCGCCCGGCGCGGGACCACGACGGGCGAGGTGCATCTGGTCGAGCGGGGCGCGGTGGCTCTGGTCGAGGAACACGACGGCCGTCGGCCGATCGTCGCCTTCGCCGTGCGCAGAGAGTTCTGTGGCTCCGTACCGGCCCTGCTGCACGAGCCCGAACCATGGGATGCCGTCGCGGTGATGGACACGTCGGTCATCACGGTGCCGGCCGCCAGGTTCTCCGCGGCGGTGCAGGACCGCTGGGTGGATCGCTGGACGACGCGCACGCTCGCCTGGCTCGCGGCGGTCGGGGCACGCATGGAGGACATCGACGGGCGAGACCTCGACGCGCAAGCGGCAGCATTGCTGCTCCGGCACCCCGGCGAGTTCCCGGTCGAGGTGTGTCGCCGGGCGATCTCGGACCTGCTCGACATCGATGACGCGACGACGCGGCGCATCGTGGACGATCTCGAACAGCGCGGCGCCGTGCGGGTGGTCGGCAGCCGCATCTCGGTTGCGCGCCCGGAGATCCTGCGGGACGTCGTCGCGGTGGGCCGATCCGGGCCGCGGCGCAGGGGCAGCAGGGCGGCCGGGCGCCGCCGGGCAGCTGCGCCGACGGCCTGACTCGGCCGGCCGGCACAGGTCTACGCCGTCTGCAGGGAGATCCAGATCGCCTTCGCCGGCCGTGCCGTCGAGTTGCGCCAGCGATGCGGACGATCCGTCCGGAAGTGCAGGGAGTCGCCCTGGCGGACGTGGTAGGTCTCGTCGAGCTCGAACTCCAGCGCACCGCTGAGCATGTACACGAGCTCTTCGCCGGGATGCATGAGCGGCGACTTGCCGCTGTCGCGGCCGGCAGCAACCGTGACCACCGCCCCGCCCAGGGTGAACCGGCCGGACGGCCCGGCGATGTTCTCCATCGCGACGCCCTCGCGCGAGGCGAACATCGGGTCCCGGCTCTTCGCGCGAACCAGCACCGCGGACGAGGGGTGGGCGTCTTCCTCGTCGACGAGGTAGCTCACCGAGCGGTCGAGCGATCTCGCCAACTTCATCAGCACCGCGATCGTGGGCACCATCGAGTTGCGTTCGATCTTGTGGATCGAGGCCGCGGAGACGCCGGAGCGTTCGGCCAGCTGTTGCAGGGAGAGCCCTCTCCCCTGCCGCAGGAGCCGAATCTTCGTACCGATTCCAGCGATCACGTCATCCAAGGGGGTGTCCTCATAGTCGCAGTATCCGGGTCCGCGGCATACCGGCCTCGTGTATCATAAGGGATGGGCGTTTCTTATTGTCGAGTTGCTTCGGCGCGGCCTGGCGGTGCGGCGTGACCACCGCGGGGAGTTCGCAGCCGGGGACGCGGGAGAGGGTGCGGTGACCTCCGGCAGGCAGGCGGCGTGGCCCGCAGTACGCCCGGTTCGGTCCGGTCGGCCGGCGACCGGGGCGGGGCCGGGGTGACCACTCGCACCGCGAGCGCGTCATGGGAGCCAGGCCCGCTGAACTGTGTCGTCAGCGTCGGCGGGTTCAGCATCCTGGTCGACGAACCGGAGTCCGCCGGCGGAACCGGCGCCGGTCCGCAACCGACCGATCTCCTGCTCGCGTCGGTCGCGTCCTGCTTCACGCTGGCGCTGGTCTACAGTGCCGGCAAGCGCGGGATCGCGATGACCGGCGTGCAGGTCGATGCGGTGGGTCACTACGCCGGGCCGAGTTTCGACACCGTGCGGATCAGCGTCGAGGTCACCGGTCCCACGCCGGACGAGCTGGCCGACCTCATCACGGCGGCCGAACGCGTGTGCTACGTGTCGAACACCCTGCGGGCCGGCGCCGACATCACCGTCACGACCGAGTAGCGGCAACCGGGGCCCGGCATCCGCCGCCAGCCGAGCCGCGCCCTACCCGTGCCGGAGGCCGGTCACCGTGCTGGTCGAGAGGTCGATGACGGTGGCCCGATCCGGTCCCCGGCGCACCGCCACCTGGCCGCTGCCGTCGATCTCGCCGACCACCGCCGCCTCGAGACCACGCTGCCGGAACGGGCGGACGCAGTCGGCCTCCCGCCCGGGCGGGACGCACAGCAGGAACCCGAAGCTCGGGAAGCAGGTCAGCCACCACCGGAGCGGGACGCCGGCCGGGCGCGGCAGGCGGTCGAGGTCGACGGTGACCCCGTACCGGCCGTGTTCGAGGAGCATCGCCAGCGACCCGACCAGCCCGGCCATGCTGACGTCCTTCGCCGCGACGCAGGACCCGTCGTCGGCGATCTCGGCCAGGACTCCGACGTCGCCGGCGACCTTCTCGCGCCGCACGTCGAACGACCGGAAGAAGGGGAAGTCCGTCCGCATGTCCCCCTCGGTGGCGCAGGCGACCACCAGACGCTGCCCGGGGCGGATGTTCATGACCGACAGCGGATGAGCGGCCACGCCGATGCCGAACGCCGAGACGGACGGCTCGCCGGCGTGCCGGGTGAGATGCCCACCGAGCAGCCGCACGGCGTGGATCTCGCAGGCGTGCCGGATCCCCTGGAGAACCTGGCGCGCGACGTCCTCCTCGGCCACGACCGTGTCGACGATGCCCAGCGGCCGTGCGCCCATCGCGGCCAGGTCGTTCACGTTGGTGAGCACCGCGGCGACGCCGGCACCGAAGGGGTCGCGCGCCACGAACGGCGGCCAGAGCGCCTCGCCACAGGCGATGACGTTGGTCCCGCCCAGCGGCACGGCCGCACCGTCGTCGCCGGGTCCGCCGAGCCAGTCGGCCGGGCCGAACACCTCCGAGACCATGCCGATGACGGACTTGCCGAGCAGGCCGGGATGCTCACGCAACCCCTTGGCCAACGCCGCGAGCTCCGCGCCACTGGTGGGGGCGTCCGGCGACGGCGCCGGACCGGCCGCCGACTGGGTTGCGGGCATCGGGTCTCCTCGCGGGCGGGTACGGCGACGTTTGTCGGATCATCATAACGCCGTCTACTATCCGACGTATGGAGCGGGACTTCTTGAGCCTGCCGGCGCGAGCGGTCAAGCCGCGCTCGACCGGGCTCACCCACGTGCTGGACAAGGGGCTGCCCGTTCCGCAGACGACGGCGCTGCTCGAGGCGGCCGGTGAGTTCGTCGACATCTGGAAGTTCGGCTGGGGCAGCGCCTACCTCGACCGCCAGCTCGAGCAGAAGCTCGCGCTGCTGGCCGAGCACGGGGTGCGGGCCTGCCTGGGCGGGACGCTGCTGGAGATCGCGTGGAGCCAGGACCGGGTCGAGCAGTGCCTGCGCTGGGCGGCGGATGCGCAGGTTCCGCTCGTCGAGGTCTCGCGTGGCGTCATGCCGATGTCGGTCGCCGAGAAGTCGGCGCTGATCGCGCGCGCCGCGCGCTCGTTCACCGTGCTGAGCGAGGTCGGCAGCAAGGACCCGGAGCAGCAACTCGAGCCGGAGCAGTGGAAGAGCGAGGTCAGCGAGGACCTCGCCGCGGGAGCCTGGCTCGTGGTGACGGAGGGCCGGGAGAGCGGGACGGTCGGCACGTACGGCCCCGGCGGCGTCGTGCTCGAAGAGGTGATCGACGCCGTGGTCTCGGTCGCCGGTCACGAACGCATCCTGTTCGAGGCACCGCTCAAGGACCAGCAGGCCTGGTGCATCAACCGTTTCGGGCCCGACGTGAACCTCGGGAACGTCGCCCTCGACGACATCGTGAACGTCGAGGCGCTGCGGCTGGGACTGCGGGCGGACACCGCCGTGCTGCCGCCGCGCCGGCCGTCGGATCCGCCGTCGGGCCCGCCGACATGGTGAACGGCGGGACGGCGACCCGGGTGGCCGACAGCGTCGTCTACCGGCACCTGTGGACCGCTCCCGAACTGGACGGGCTGTTCGCCGAGCGGGACCGGCTGCAGCGCTGGCTGGATGTCCTGGCGGCGCTCGCCCGGGCGCAGGCGACGCTGGGGATCATCCCGGCGGGCTCGGCGCGGACGATCACCGAGCACGCCGACGCCGAGCGGCTCGACCTGAGCCGGGTCGCCGCGCAGACCCGCCGCAGCGGCCACTCGACGCTCGGGCTGATCCAGGAGCTGCAGCTGCTCGTGCCGGACTCCGCCCGCGAGCACGTCTACTACGGCGCGACCGTGCAGGACGTCACCGACACCTGGTTCGGCCTCGTCCTCCGGGACGTCGGCGCGCTGGTGGACCGGAAGGTGGGGACGGTGGCGGGCGTGCTGGTCGGGCTGGCCGCGGCGCACCGCGACACGGTCATGGTCGGTCGCACCCACGGGCAACCGGGCGCGCCGATCACGTTCGGCTTCAAGGTGGCCGGATGGGTGGACGAACTGTGCCGCCACCTGGACCGGCTGCGCTCCGGCCGGTCCCGATGGAGCGTGGGCCAGCTCGCGGGCGCGGTCGGGGTGCTCGGCTTCTTCGACGGCGACGGCGTCGAGCTGCGTCGCCGGTTCTGTGCCGAGCTCGGTCTGGCCGACCCTGGCATCTCCTGGTTGACCAGCCGGGACCGGATCGCCGAGTTCGCGCACGTGCTGGCGATGGTGTGCGCGACGCTGGCGAGGATCGGCGGGGAGATCTACGAGCTGTCCCGCCCGGAGATAGGCGAGCTGCGGGAGACCCGCCCGGCCGGCGCGGTCAGCAGCATCACCATGCCGCACAAGCACAACCCCGAGGGCAGCGAACACCTCGACACGCTGTCCCGACTCGTCCGCGCACACGCCGGTCTGCTGCTCGAAGGGATGGACCAGCAGCACGAGCGTGACGGGCGCGGGTGGAAGACCGAGTGGGTGTCCCTCCCGGAGGTCTGCGAGCTCACCGTCACCGCGCTCGATCTCGCGCACGCGGTCGTCTCGGGTCTCGAGGTCGACGTGGCCGCCATGGCGCGGAACCTGTCGGCCGGAGGCGACGACCTCCGGTCCGAGCAGATCCTGGCCGGCCTGTCCGAGCAACTGGGCAAGCACGCCGCGCAGGCGCTGATGGCCGAGATCCTGGCGTCCGGTGCGGTCCGCGCGGAGGATCTGGTGGCCACGGTGGCCGACCGGGCCGGCGTGGATCCGGCCGAGGTCGCGGCCTGGGCGATGCGGCCGGCGACCGGAGCCGCCGCGGCCATGGTCGACGCCGTGCTCGACCGCGCCCGGGACACCCTGGGCGCGCCGGGCGGGCAGCGATGACGGTCCCGGACCGGCCCCGGCTGGCGTTCGGCTCGTGGCCGACCCCACTCGTCCGGGCCTCCCGGCTGGAGAGGCGGCTGGGCTGCGGTCCGCTGCTGGTCAAGCGCGACGACCTGAGCGGGTTCGCGGTGGCCGGCAGCAAGACCAGGCCGCTGGAATACCTGCTCGGCGGCGCGGTCGCCGAGGGCCACGACACGCTGGTCGTCGGCGGCGTGGCGACCTCGAGCTTCTGCCAGGGTGCCGCGGTGGCCGCCCGGGCGGCCGGCCTCGACTGCCACATCGTCCTGCCGGGAGAGCCACCGGCGCCGGCCGCGGCGAACCTCGCTCTGGCGCTGGCCTGCGGAGCCAGGGTCTCCTTCAGCGGCGGTCCGCGGGCGGAGCTCGACGACCGGATCCGCGACCGGGCCGCCGAGTTGAACCGCACCGGCCGGTCCGCCGTCGCGGTACCGCGAGGAGGTGCCAGCGCGCTCGGCTGTCTCGGCTTCGTCCGCGCCGCCCGCGAGCTGTCCGATCAGCTCGCCGCCCTCGGCCACGACCGGGCACGCATCGTGCTGGCGGTCGGCTCGGGCGGCAGCATCGCCGGCCTCGCGGTCGGGGCGGGTCTGATCGGCGCCGGCTGGACGATCACCGGAGTCTCGGTGAGCCGGCCACTGCCCGAGCTGGGCCCGCACCTGCGGGCGCTCGCCGACGGCTGCGCTGAACTGCTCGGCGTGACGGGCCCGGTCGGGTTCGCGCCGAGCCTGCTGCAGGCACCCGGCGGCCGGCACGGCGAGCCGGAGTCCTCGACGGCGGAGGAACGCGCGGCCGCGCTCCTCGCGCTGGAGACCGAGGGGCTCCTCCTCGACGCCCACTACACGGCGCCCGCCTTCGCGATCGCCCGGCGACAACTCGAGCAGGAGGGGCCACCGGTGGTCTTCTGGCATACGGGCGGACTGGTGGGGGCGATCAGCGCCGTCCTGACGGCCGGCATCGACCGGGACGCGGGCGCGGCGATCGCCGCCCGGCCGGACGGCGGCCGGCCGTGACCGCGCCGCGGTCCCGTTCCGCCAGGGTCCGGCGCAGCGGCGGCCCGCGCACCGCGGCCGCGCCTGAGCTGGTCGCCTCCGGGTTCACGCTGGAGAACGCCGACGCGCCGATCCTGCACCGCGGCTACAACCTGGCCGACATGGCCCACGTGCTCGACATGGCCGAGCGCGGCATCATCCCCGTGCACGCCCAGCGCGCGCTGCTGCAGCTGCTGCTCGAGGCGTACGGGACCGAGGCCGCCGACTTCCCGTACGACCCGCTGTTCGGCGAGCCGTACAACTCCCGGGAGAGGTTCTTCATCGACCGGATCGGTGACACGGCCGGCTGGTTGCACGCCGGGCGCCCGCGCCGGGAAGCGGCCCGGATCGCGCTGCGGTTGCACCTGCGGGCCCAGATCGGCCAGCTCGTCCTGGCGATGGCGCGGCTGGTCGAGCAGACCGCGCAGCAGGCGCGGCGCCACGCGCAGACGCTCATGGCCGACCAGACCTACCTGCAGAAGGCGCAGCCGTCGACGTTCGGCCACTATCTGCTGTCGTTCACGCAGCCCGCGCTGCGCGACGGGCATCGCCTGCTCAGGGAACTGGACGAAATCAACGCCAGCCCCGGCGGAGCCGGCTGCGTCAACGGCACCCGGCTGCAGACCGACCGCGTCGCCCTGGCCCGCTCGCTCGGTTTCGACACGGTGATCACCCACACCCGGGACGCCATGTGGCGCGTGGACGACCTGATCGCGGTCCTCTCGATCGCCACGAGCATGATCTCGAACCAGAGCAAGCTCGCCGAGGACCTGGAGATCTTCTCCAGCAGCGAGTTCGACTTCGTCGACCTCGACGACAGCTTCAGCCGGTCGAGCGTGCTCATGCCGCAGAAGCGCAATCCCTATGCGCTCTCGATCGTGCGGGGCAGCTGCGGTGTGCTGATCGGGCGCCTCACCGGCTTCCTCGCCGTCAGCAAGAGCCCGTCCGCCCGCAGCGACAACTTCATCTTCGCGTACGGCGAGGTCCCCCGCGCGCTTGATCTCGCGCTGCAGGTGACCGACCTGATGAGCGGGGTGGTACGCACCCTGCAGGTCAACCCGGACCGCATGCGGGACGAGGTCGACAACAGCTACGCACAGTCGACCGACCTGGCCGAACACCTCACGCAGCTGCTCGACGTCGACTACCGCACCGCCTACTTCGTCGTCGGCGACGTCGTGCGCGAGGCGAGCCGGGCGGGCATCCGGGGTCGCGACCTCACCGCGCGGATGATCAACGAGGCCGCGCTGGAGCGGACCGGCACGCGCTGGCAGGTGCTCGACTCGGACCTGCTGGCCGTGCTGGATCCCGCTCAGATCGTGGCGTCCCGGCGGGGCCTCGGTGGGGCGGCCGACGAACCCGTCGAGCAGATGCTGCAGGCCACGTCGACCGGGGCCGCCGAGCTGGCCGCGACCGCCACCGCGCGGCTCGACGGCTTCGCCGCCGCGGAGGAGGACCTGCTGCGCCGGGTGCGCTCCCTGATCGCCGGAACCGACCAGCCGCCGACAGACCGCCGACCCCGGCGTGGAGGCTCACCATGACCAGCCGACCCACTCCCGCGCAGCTCCCCACCGACATCGAGGTGGTGAACGTGGGGCTGCCGCTGTTCGCCGACGCGCTGCGGGCGCAAGGACGGCCGGTGGACCAGCTGGACTGGCGGATCCCGGCCGGCGGCGACCCGGAGCTGCTGGCCGCACTCACGACGCTGCTCGGTCGGCACGCGGCCCGGATCGACGCCGCCAATGCCGAGGTCTTCCGCCGGCTCGACACCGGCGTACCGGTCTGGACGGGCGTGGCCACCGCCCTCGACGTGCTGCCGGATGTCGGCCCGCGCACGCTCCTGCACTGCGGCCCGGCCATCGAGTGGCCGGACGTGGCTGATCCGCTGCGCCGCTCGATGCGCGCCGCGACAGTGGCCGAGGGCTGGGCCGCCGACGTGGCGGAGGCCGACACCCTCCTGCGGACCGGCAGCATCCGGCTCGAACCGGCCAACCAGCACGCCACGGTCGTCCCGATGGCGACCGCGCTCGGCCCGTCCATGCCGGTGCTGGTCGTGGACAACCAGGACGGCGGCACCCGCGCATTCAGCGCGATCAACCAGGGCTCGGGCGAGGTCGCCTGGTTCGGCCGGGAGACCGACGCGGCCATCGCCCGGCTGCGCTTCCTGCGCGACGTCGCCGGACCGCTGCTGGCGACGGCGGTGGAGTCGTCCGGGCCGGTCGACCTGCTCAGCCTCGCCGCGCAGGGCCTGGCCATGGGCGACGACGTCCACATGCGCACGCAGGCGAGCACCAACCTGCTCATCCGCCACCTGCTCCCGCAGCTCGTCGCGGCGACGGGCCAGCAGGCGGTGGAGTTCGCCCGCTTCCTGTCCGGGGATCACCTGTTCTTCCTCAACCTGGCCATGGCCGCGGCGAAGTCCCTGACCATGTGGGCCGAGCAGGTCGGCGGCAGCAGCATCGTCACGACGATGGCCCGCAACGGCACCACGTTCGGGGTGCGGCTCGCCGGGTCGCCGGCGTGGTTGCTCGCCGAGGCCCCCGAGATCGGCGACGCCCTCTACAACCCTGGTCACGGACCGGGCAGCGGCGCGCGCGACATCGGCGACAGCGCGGTGCTCGAGCTGATCGGCCTCGGCGGGGCGGCCGCCGCCGGATCCCCCGCCGTCGCCGCCTTCCTGGGCGGGACGATGGCCGGTGCGGCCGAGGTCACCGAGAACATGACCGACCTCTGCCACGGCACGAGCAGCCGGTTCAAGCTGCCCACCCTCGACATGCGCGGGACCCCGGTGGGCGTCGATGCCCGCCTGGTCGCGAAACTCGGCGTCACACCGCAGGTGAACACCGGCATCCTGCACGTCAGCGACGGCTCCGGGCAGGTCGGCGCCGGGGTCGCCACCGCACCGCTGCAGTGCTTCACCGACGCGGTGTTCGACCTCGCGCGCCGGCTCGGATGAGACCTGTCGACGTCGGCGTCGACGCGGCCCGCATGCTGCGCGTTCCCGGGCCGGGAGTGGTACGCGCGGTCTTCTCGAAGGCGCTCTACCTGCGGGTGCCGGGCGGTCTGCTCGCACTGGCGACGACCGAGGTGCCACGCGGGCCGCTGCACCTGCGGGTCGATGCCCTGCCCGCGGCGCAGCCGGGCGGCCCGGTCCTGGTGGACGCGACGGCGCTGCGGGTGGGCCGGCGCGACTACCGGCTGGACGCGCCGGTCTGGTCGCCGCGGCTCCCGCCGCCGTCGTCACTCGACCGGGCCGCCGAGGCGGCGGCCGGCTGGCTCCCGGAGCTCGCCCCGAGACTCGACCTCGGTCCCGGGGACGGGGCGGAGCTGCCCACCGGCGTCCGGACGGCGTTGCGGCGCGGGGACCTGCCGGCGTTCGCGGCGTCGGTGTGGGGCAGAGGACCGGGGCTGACCCCCGCCGGCGACGACGTGCTGGCCGGCGTGCTCCTGGTGGCGCGCGCGGCCTGCGGCAGGTCGGGAACGACTCCGCACACGCTCCAGCGGTGCGCCGACCAAGCCCGTACGAACGAGGTCGCGCGCGCCTTCCTCGCCTGCGCCGCCCGGGGCCGCGGCATCGAGCCGGCCCACGACCTGCTCCTCGGCCTCGCGGCCGGCGACCGGGCCGCGGTCGGGTCGGCGGCGAGCCGTCTGCGTGCCGTCGGCAGCTCCTCCGGGGCCGCGCTGACCTATGGCATTCGCATCGCGCTGCTCAGCCGGTCGACGCTGCTTCGCGTATAGTAGGCGATGATATCGGATGCGATACGGGTGCGGCGTCGGGGTGGGATCGCGGGCGAGGCCTGCAGGAGGGACGAAACGATGACAAACACCATCGTGGTGATCGGCGGGAGTGCCGCCGGCATGGGGGCCGCCGGCGCCGCGAAGCAGGTCGATCCCGATGCCAGGGTCATCGTCTACACCGAGCTCCAGGACGTCGCGTACAGCCCGTGCGGAATCCCCTACGTGCACGGCAGGGAGATCGACTCCTTCGACCGGCTCATCCTGCAGGGCAAGGACTACTACGAGGCCCAGGGCTACGAGATCCACTACGAGACCACGGTCAGCGCCGTCGACCCGGCCGCACACACGATCCAGGTGCCCGGCGAGGGCGCCGTCCACTACGACCGCCTGATCATCTGCACCGGCTTCCAGTACGAGCGGCCGGACGTCCCCGGCGGTGATCTGGAAGGCCTCTACTACGTCAGGGACATCCGCGCCGCGCAGCGCTGGGACGAGGTCCTCGACACGGTCAAGCGGGCGGTCGTCGCGGAGGCTCAGCCGATCGGCGTCGAGATGGCGACCGCGCTGGCGCATCGCGGGATCGAGACGCACCTGGTGGACCCGCATCCGTGGGCCATGGCCGAGATCGCGGACCCGGACATCATGGCCCCGGTCGAGGAGTCCTGGCGCGAGCTCGGCGTGCACATCCACCTGAACACCCGGATCAAGGCGTTCCGCGGCACCGAGCGGGTCCGCGCGGTCGAGACCTCGGACGGGGAGATCCCGGTCGACATGGTCGTCGTCGGCGCGAAGAAGCTGCCGAACAACCAACTCGCCGCGGAGGCCGGCATCAAGCTCGGCTCCACCGGCGGGATCATCGTCGACCAGCACATGCGAACCTCGGCCGCCGACGTGTTCGCCGCCGGCGACTGCGTCGAGGTGCCGCAGGGCACCACGCGGGTGCCGGTGCAGGGCCTGTCCGGCAGCCATGCCTACGCCCAGGGCAAGATCGCCGGCAGCGGCGCGGCCGGCACGCTGCGCAGCTATTCGCCGGTGTACGTGCCGTGGAGCCTCGTCGGCGGCAAGTGGATGGTCGGCGGAGTGTCGTTCGGCGAGACGCTGGCCGGCGCGCTCGGGATACCGTTCGTCCTCGGCGTGGCGGAGGGAATCTCGCGCGCCCGCTACTACCCCGGCTTCAAGAAGATCCGGGTGAAGCTGCTCGCCGAGCCCGGGACGCTCAAGCTGATCGGCGCCCAGCTCGTCGGCGGGGAGGGCGTGAAGGAACGGTGCGACTTCCTCGCGATGGCCGCCCGGCACGGGTTGACCCTGCACGACATCGCCTGGATGGAGAACGTCTACTCCCCCGCCATCGGCGCGCTCAACGAGCCGATGGCGCTCGCCGCCCAGAACGGCCTCGCGACCGCGGGCCGGTCATGACCGCTCTCTTCCGGTGGGTCCGGACCAACTCCGAGAAATACCTGCTCGAGGCCCAGCAGGCCGAGCTGGCGCAGCGGTATCTCGGCCGGCCGCCTCCGGTCGGCCCGCGCACGCCGCAGGTGCTCTTCTGGAAATACCTGTTCGTGCCGCTCTATCGCCGCCTGCCGTGGAAGGTCAAGCACCTCGTGATCCTGGCGATGCCGGGCAGTCACCGGCGCGACTGGAGCTCGTGACCGGCCGTATGGACAGCTCGGCGAACCGGATGCCCGTCCGCTACCGCGAGGTCGCGGTGAGCACGGTCGACTTCCCGCTGACCGCGGCGGCGCTGCGCCGGCATTTCGAGGGCCGCGAGGCGTACCGGCGGACCGGGTACGTCGTCGTGCACGGCCCCGACCACCAGGTGGCGCTGCTGGAGGTGGAGAAGTCCTCGGTCGAGGAGCTGTTCGCGCCGATCACCAGGGTCACCGTGCTGGCCGGACCCGACGAGGCGGTCTTCGTCCACGCCGCCGAGGTCGATCTCGGCGTGCCGGGGCAGGTCTGCCGAGCGGCGCTCACGCGCGCCCCCGACGCCCGCTGCGTGATCATCCAAGGGCTGTACGAGCACGTCAGCTTCATCCTGGATCCCGCGCCACTCCGGGTACGGGTGGCCGAGGTCGCTCCCCCGCATCCACCCAAGCTGCTCGACCAGGCCCGGCGGGTGCTGGAGCTGGCCGAAGACCTGCCGCCGATCGCACTCGAGCCGGAGATCTTCGACCTGGTCGACCTCGCTGCCGGCCGGCCGGCGGAACGCTATCTCTTCCCCTGCCGCGGCTCCGGGATCGCCCCGGCCGGCAAGGAGGTCTTCTACCTCGACGAGCGGCCGCCGCGGCACGACTGGGTGCTGGTCGGCTGCGAGCGTTCGCGACAGATCCACCGGCACTTCTACGGCGACGAACCGCCGAGCGTCGAGATGTGCCCGCGGGAGCTCGTGAAAGCCGGATTCGCGGCGACCTCGGACACTCCGATCCTCACCAAGTGCTGCGACCTCGAAGAGGGAGTCATCCGGGACGGAGCGATGACGGTCGTCCCCTGGGGCGCGACCCTGTCGGAGGTCCACGCCGGACTGCGCCGGCTCGTGTCAGCGCAGCGCGGTCCCCGTCACCAGTTGGCCGGCGGATCGCTGGCCGGGAACGAGTGACGACCCCATTCGTCGACCACGTCGAAGGGTTCCGTCCGGGACCCGGGACGACTCCCGCCGACCGGGTCACCCGTCGCCGCGGCCGCCGCGGCCGGGTGCGTGCCGTTCCCTCCGGGATCGGGGGGTTCGTTCACTCCGCGCCTCCCTCCAGCCCGCGTCCATCATGTCGGATCGGACCCGAGAGGCACAGGGGCGTGTACCGGCGGTGGGTGCCGGCTCGCGGAGGTCATGGAGTTCTCGCGCTCGACCCGTGGGCCGGCCGGGGAGACCGGCCGGCCCACGGGACAGAGCGGACCAGTATCTGCTGGGCTCGGTCGCGCGCGGAGCGGCGTCAGATCCGTCGGCTGGTGCTGCGGCCCGTGACGGTCGCCGCGATCATGACGAGGATCGCCGCGACGATGATGCTGATGATCCACCGGATCCAGTCGATCCCCTTCGTCGCCTCCACACCCAGCGCGGCGGCGACGTAGTAGCCGATCAGCACTCCGCCGATTCCGCACAGGACGGTGAGCCAGAGAGGGATGTTGTCCCGGTTGCCAGGAGCGACGAACTTGCCCAGCAGCCCGATGATGATGCCGGCGATGATGACACCGATAATTTCCACAGCGACGCCCCTAAGACTCTAATTGGACCTTTGGTGGGGCACTTCTTACCCCCAACCGCCTTGGTTGATCCACCGACGCGCTGGGACACCGGACGTCGGCCGGCTCGCTCGCGGATACATACCCGACAAGCAAGACCTCTGGGCCGCCTGCCACCCGAGCGCCGGGGCGGCCCTGCGTGTGTCCGGTCACTTCGGGTTCGATCGGGATGCGATGGGCAGGATGGCGGTGTTCTGTCGGAGCGGTGGCGCGCCCTGCCTGTCGTGAGACCTCGGTCCCCGCCGTCGCCCGCCGTCTCCCTGTCTCGCTCGCCGTCTGGAATGTGCATGTCTCTGCTCACGCAAGCCCGGCCGTCGACGGCGCATCGAGCGTTCCCGACGACCGCGAGCTCGACGACGTGCGTCAGATGACCGCCGGCAGTCCGGTGGCGGGCGACCCGACGAGCGAGGCAGCAGGTGCGGCCCCCGCCCATCGCGCCGCCCGGCTCGTCCGGGACGCCGGAGAGCTGCGCGACGGCACGCCGGTCCGGGTTCGGCCGCTGGTGGCCCACGACCGCGCGCTGCTCCTCGCCGGGTTCCGGGACCTGTCGCCCCGCTCCCGCCGGGACCGGTTTCTGCGGGACGTCTCCGAGGCACAGTTCGCGCGGATGCTGCCGATCCTGCTCGACACCGTCGACCAGCGGGCGCACGTCGCGCTCGTCCTCTACGCCGCCGGCCGGCCGATCGCGCTGGGCCGGCTCCAACGGTTCCTCGACGATCCGGGAGCCGCCGACCTGGCGGTCACCGTCGCCGACGACTGGCAGGGACGTGGGGCCGGCTCCGCGCTGGCTCGGGAGCTGATCGCCCGGGCTGGAGATCTTCGGGAGATCCGGACGGTCGTGAGCGCGGACAACACGGCGTCACTGCGCATGCTCGCCCGCCTCGGCGAGCTGCACACGGATTGCGCCAACGGCGACTGCGACGTGGTCGTCCAGCTCGGCCGCTCGCCGGCAGCGGCACGCGCGGACGCCGCCTGATCCCGCCTCGCCGGGTGACCGAAGGTAATCGGTCGGGACCGTGCTTGCGCTCGCTCCGCGGGAAGGGGATGCTGAGTCCGGTTGCTGACCCAGCCGACGCTCGGCGAAGAGATGGCTGGTGTCCCGATGGCAGACTGTGACGTCGGCGTTTCGCAATGCGAGGCGGCCACTTTCCGTTGGTCGCGACGGTGCCGGGACGGTGCGGTTGTCGTTTCCCTGGCCGGTGAGGTCGATCTCGCGGCGGTGGAGCTGGAGCCGCTGCTGCTGCAGGTAGCAGAGTCGGGCCCGGCTGCGACCATCGTGCTGGACATGTCCGAGCTTGACTTCATCGACGCCTACGGCATCGGCACCATCGTCAATGCGTGGAAAGTCGCCAAAGCTCGGGGTCGGGTGCTGCGCGTCGAAGGGTTGCGCGGCCTGCCAGCTCGCGTGTTCCGGCTTGCGGAATTGGAGCCGATGTTGGTGCGACCGCCCTGCCGCGACGATCTGAAGGGAAATCCCGGTGACCAGCGACGAGCGGCGAGCGGAGGCGGAGGCGGCATCGCCGTTGGAGGAGCGCATGAGCCGCGCTGACCTCTGGGAAGCCGGCGCCGATGAGCGGGAGCGGCTGGCTGATGAACGGGAACGACTGGCGGACGAGCGGGAGGCACTGGCCGACGAGCGGGAACGGTTGGCCGACCGCCATGACTACCTGCTGGACCGACGCGAAACGGACCAGCCGCGGCAGGTCTCCCCCGGCGAGCTGGCCGAGGCGGAGGTGGCCGAGGCGCAGGCCGCACTTCGACGTGCTGAGGCCGGCGCCCGGCGGGCCGAAGCGGAGCTGCTGAGGGCCCGGCAGAAGGCCGCCCGGGTGGCCGCCCGCGTCGCTCGCAATGCCGCCGGCAGCTCCCGGGCTGCCGCAGCCCAAAACCGCGCGCAGACCGTCGACGCCGAGGAGAGCGCCTGGCTGGCGGATCGGCGCGACTTCGTCGCGGCCGAACGCGACGAGCTCGCCGCCGAACGAGACGAGATCGCTGGCGAGCGCGACGAAACCGCCGGGCTACGCGAGCGCCTCGCTGACGATCGGGAGCGCATCGGGCTGGAGCGGGAGCGGCAGCTCGACGAGCGCCGACGCAGCAGCGGCCGAGCTGGTGCGACCTGGGCTTCGAGTGGTCAGGAACAGGCGGCGCAGGCGAGCCGGCGTGCCGACACGGAGCGCCTGCGTGACGTGGCGGCGGCCCGTCGGCGGTCCGCGGCGGAAGACCACTCCCGCACCAGCGCCTCATGGCGGCCACACGCGTACGGGCCGACGTTGGTGGCCAGCTTCGCCCAGCTCGCCCGGCAGCTGTTCGGCTCGGACGAGGTGGCCGAGGTGCTCCCCCAGGTGCTGAAGTTCACCACCGGTGCGGTGGCCGGATGCGACTGCGCCAGCGTCACACTCTGGCGACACGGACGCGTTGTCGACACGCTGAGCAGCGACGCGGTCGCCGCAGAGCTCGACGATATCCAGTTCGGCACCGGGATCGGCCCGGCCGCCGAGGCGCTGCAGTCGGGGCGCCCTGTTCACGTGCCCGACCTGGCTGACTCCCAACGGTGGCCGGTCGTTGCGGCCACCGCCGCACAGCTCGGAGTCGGCAGCTGCCTGAGCCACGGCCTGTTCGTCCAGCAGCCGGCCCAGTGGTCACCGCTCGGCACCTTCACCCTCTACAGCGCGACACCTGCGGCGTTCAGCGACGAAGACCAGGAGTTCTGTTCGATCCTGGCGGCGTACTTGGCCGTGGCGGTGGCGATGGCGCACCGACGCGAGGAAGTCGACCACCGCGAAGCCGCATTGCACCGCGGGCTGAGCACGCGCGACGTCATCGGACAGGCCAAGGGCATCCTGATGGAACGCCAGCGGCTGTCCGCGGGTGACGCGTTCGACCTGCTCCGTCGCGCATCACAGCGCCTCAACCGCAAACTCGTCGATGTCGCCGAGCACCTGACAGAAACCGGCGAGCTGCCCGGGTAGGGGCGATGCGTTACTGCCTGGCCATGGCGACGCGCAGGCGCTCGTCCGGGTCGATGAAGTGGTCGTTGTCGTCGTCGCCGAGGTCGATCTGGACCCAGTTGATCCTGCCGGTGAAGCGGCTGGTGCTCGCGGTGTAGTCGGGGGTGACCGTGGTGCCGGACTCGTATCCGATGTCGGTGGTCTCGTCGGCCGAGAAGACTATCGGCTGGGTGGCTTCGACCCGGCCGGCGCCGGCCGCGGTGCCGTCGTAGTAGAGGGTGACGTCGCCGCCCTTGGCCAGGCCGCCGCCGTCGTACGCGAACTCCATCCGCACCTGATGGAGGCCGGACGGGATGGCGGTGTCGGCGGCCGCGGTGAACTCGCGGATGCCGAGCACGTTGTAGGCGAACTTCGCCCTGCCGTCCTTGGCGTAGAAGGCCCAGCCGCCGAACCGGCCGCCCTGCGCGATGATCACACCCTCAGCTCCGGTGGTCGGGACGTCGATCTCGGCGGTGACCGAGAACGACTTGTTCTTGATGCTGACCACGCTGTTCTCCGAGAGACGGCCCATGCCGGGGAAGAACAGCTG
>Ga0207702_10000570_pt1 | contig 40941 bp, 36 predicted proteins | sample KBSCornC62_FD_184302 | JGI IMG/M metagenome (GOLD analysis project Ga0207702, IMG submission 184302) | Corn rhizosphere microbial communities from Kellogg Biological Station, Michigan, USA - KBS Corn C6-2 (SPAdes) (version 2) | ecosystem: Host-associated > Plants > Roots > Rhizosphere > Soil ... | reverse complement strand
ACCCGTATCTAGCGGTTATTTCGTCGAACTTGGTGAATACAGCCTGATTCTCGCCAAAACTAGCCTTGGTCAACGTCCACGAGCGGTCGAGGATCTGAGGGAGGTTTGGCTAGGTGACGCCCCTGGCGTCGAGGCCGCCCTCAAGGAAATTAAGGGGGATGGAAAAGCCCCAGCTATCGCGCTTTTTCGCCTCAAGGGCCGTGTGATCGCCGCACCGGATGCCGCAACCGCAAAACGTCTCGCCGGCGGCTCAGGAGCAGACGAATATTTACAACAAATTTTAGGGGCCGATAAGCTTCCCGCGAACTGGTCGATCGTTTCCCAAAAGGATGGCCGGCCACCCGAAAATACAGCCGGTCTGCTCGATGCGGTTCCAACAACGGTCACCGAGGAAGCGCTCGGCAAAGTCTCGGGTTGGTCGTTTGACCTTCAACGCGCTGGTTCTGCGACACTCGCGTTGACTGGCGCGCTCAGTGCCGCAGCCAAAACAGGCAACACGTCTGTCTTGCTGGTCGATATCAGCGAAAATGCCAGCTTTCTGATCGGCATCGGCGCGGCCGGAGTAACCGGCTTCGTGTCGACGCCTGTGGGTTTCGACGCTCTTGCCGAAGCCACCCAAGGCGCGCTCGGATTGAAGTTCCGTGGCTCAGCAGCGCGGTTAATGTTCAACGAGTCTTACGACTTCAGCGAAGCGGGCGCAAAAATCATCGAACCGCTTGCCAACGCGATTAAGTCGAATCTTTCCAATGTCGGCGCGGCGCCATCGACTCTCGTCGTCAGCGGCGTCCTCGCTCGGCAAACATGGCTCACGCAAGCGCTCGCCAGCGCGGTCGGACTCAAGCTCCTCACCGTTGATCTCAAAGCCTGGACTTCAGCCCAGGGCTTGAGCTTGGGCTCTAAAATTCCGGCCGATGTCGCTCCGACTTGGCTCGGCGTTCTCGGTTCAATTTCCGCGTACGATCCTCGCACGCCCGGAGCGGCGAACCCATGGAATCCTGTCTATTCTAATACACCGGTTGCCGCTGCCGTCGTGGTGCCCGCTGTTATTGTCGAGCCGCCGCCAGCCGTCATTCTCCCTCCAACGCCCGCGATCGCGCCAGAGCCGCCGAAGCCGGTTGCTCCTCCACCAGCGATTATCAAAGAGCCAGCGCCGACGCCCGCGCCTGCGGCGAAGGAAGCGCCGAAGCCGACCGCTCCCGTAATCACTCCTCCCGCGAAGCCTGCTCCTAAAGTCGAGCCGGCCAAACCCGCCGTTGTGATCACGCCGCCGCCGAAGCCCGTTGAGGCGCCAAAGCCTGCTCCGGCGAAAACGCCGCCACCGCCCGCGAAACCAGTCGAACCGAAACCGGTAGCGAAGGAAGCTCCGAAACCCGCCGCCCCCGTTCCCGCTGCGAAGCCAGCGCCAAAAGCTGAACCGGCGAAGCCCGCCGCTCCTGCGCCCAAGCCAACACTTTCTCCCGCTCCCTCCCCTGTTACTCCCAAGCAACCGACTGTCGCGCCATTTCCTCAAAAGAAGAGCCCGATGCCGATGATTATAGGTATCGTCGTTCTGCTCCTGATCGTTGCTGCCGGCGGGTACTTCTACGTTCAGAACAAAAAGGAAGAAGCCGCGCAATCCGTCCGCGAAGAAGCGCTGAAAAAGCGCGCCGCGGAAGAAGCGGCTGCACGCCGCGAAGCGGAAGAAAAGATCAAACAAGACGCCGAGGCCCGTAAGCGCGAACAAGCGGAAGCTGCCGCTCGCGCCGTAGCCGCTGAAAAAGCACGCGTCGAAAGCGAAGCTCGCGCTCGCCAAGCCACCACCGAAGAATTGCTCAACGCTCGCGGTAGTTTCACGGTGAATACAGATCCGGTCGGCGCCACCGTTGCGATTGGCGAACTGGCACCGAAGACTTCGCCGGTCAACATGAAGGACCTGCGCTTGGGTCGCTACTCGGTTACGATCACTCTGGCCGGTTACGACACCGAAACGCGCGATGTCGATATCAAGGCCAACGAAACGACCGATCTCGGCACGATTAAACTGCATCGGCAAGTCGGCACGGTCGCCATCACCAGCGAACCGGCTGGCCTCGCGTACGAGTTGAAGCCCGCGGGTGCGCTTTTCGTGAATCCCGCAGACGTGCGTAAAGGCACCACTCCAGCAAACCTGAACGATGTGCCGGCCGGGAATTATCAGATTACGATCACGAAGCCGAACTGGCCAAACTACACCACCACGGTGTCGGTCGAGCGCAACGGCACGGCGAAGGCCAACGGCACGTTCCAAGGTGGCACCATCGTGATCAACAGCACCCCGACGGGCGCCTCGATCATGCGTGACCAAACCCAGATCGGCACCACGCCACTGACGTTGAATGATGTTATTCCTGGCGATGTGAGCTACTCGCTCCAGTTGCGCGGGCTCGAATCGGCAACGGTGGGCGGTCACGTCGACGCCGGAAAAACACTCACGTTAAATGGCACGCTGCTCGACGCTGACCGCGTGATGAAGTTGAGCGAACTCGACGAACGCCCAGTTCCGCTGCAGCAGGTTGAGCCCGACCTCACCTCTTCGATGCGTTCGGAAGGCGGCTCGGCTACGATCGAATTTGTTGTGGGTGTCGATGGCATTCCGACTGACTTGCGCATCGTCAACGCGAGCAATCCAAACTTCGGCAAAGCTTGCTTGGCCGCCGCTGCGAAATGGCGCTTCCGTCCAGGCGTGGTGCGCGGGCGCCAAGTTCGCACGCACATCTCGCTGCCGTTCCGGATGTCTCCAGAATCCTGATACGTGATTTCCTAAACAAAAAAGCGCCTTCACTCGAAGGCGCTTTTTTTATGACTTTCAGTAATCGCCGAGGGAGTTCGAACGTAGATCCGATCTAACGTTTTACCTAAACACAGGATGTTTCCAGGCGGGAACATTCCACCTGCTTCGCTCAAACTGCTCTCGTCGGTGAATCCGACGTCTTCACGAGAACGGGAGATCCTATGGACGGCCGGGTTGGGTGGAGGGATTAGATTGGGTGAGGCCGATTAAGATCCGGGGATTTATGCCGCGTAAATCGAGGCTGCCCGAAGGCGAAATGAATTTCGCCTTTGAGTGCGGCGACGAGTCGCCGCACTCCATGTCGGCCGCTCTTCGCGCGTAAACGAGGCTGCCGAACTCGCCGTTGTGAATTAGTTCCCCCAAAACGAGACTCCTGGTAGCTGCGCGTCTTTACGCGCAGATCCTGCGTCACTTTCCTTTTACGCCGAGAACTCTGCCCTCCCCGAAGCAAGGTCCGCGCGCAAAAGCGCGCAGCTACGAGCAAGCGAGAGCGTAAGAATCCGCGAGCGCCGGGCCGCCGCGGTGAAAAGCCGTCGCGAGAACGCGGGTCCTACACCCCGCAACACCCGCGGCCGCTCGAAGGCGGCTGCAAGTCAGCGCTTTTCCTGCTCGATCGAGGCCACGCGACCTCCGTTAAAGATGACCCGGAAGACCTCATGTTCACGGCGCGCCGGAAATGCCGTATAGTACGGAAAGTACGGATCGCCCCAACGATAGAACCGGTGATAGTACCCTCGATAGAGAAGCGCTCCATCGTCCGTTTCGTACGTCGTGTAACTCCACACCTCGTTTGAGCCTGTTGCGTCCGTGCGAACCAAAATTCGATCTGGATCGCCGAGAGCGAGCTTCACCATATCCGGCGTAAAGCCCACCGCGATTTTGCCCTGCTTGATCAGATCCTGATCGGAGGGAGAAAGCGTCGAGAAAATCTGCGGATTGCGCTCGATTCGTGTTTGCGGCGTAGAACAACCAGCCAGGAGCGCGAGGCCGGCAACGACAAGAAAGCGGGAGAAGGGTGTCATGGGAGTAAGAAATACGACAAGCTCAAGCTCGCAACCGTTCCGTCCCGCGTCGAGACTGCTCGCTTCCTGTGAAAACACTTTTGCTTTGGGATATCGATGGCACCCTCACCCACTCCACCGGAGCAGGCGAACGGGCGTTACGCACCGCGCTGCGTGAAGCGCATGGAGTCGAAGATGATTTAAGCTGGTTGTCTCTTTCTGGACGCACCGATGTTTGGATCGGCCGGCAGATGCTTGAACACCACCATCTTCCCGCACACGACGAAGCTGTCCGGCATCTGCTGAGTTTCTACCTGCGCGCTCTTCCGACCGAGCTCAATAATCCCAATGCGCACGTTTTACCCGGCATTCGTGAAGCCCTTTCCGCCGTGGCCGAAATGCGCGATGTCACCCAAGGCTTGCTCACCGGTAACCTTTCCGCGGGAGCGGATATCAAACTAAATTACTTTGGCATCCGCCAGTTCTTCGCCTTCGGGGCCTTCGCGGATGATAGTGCTCATCGCAATGATCTCGGCCCCTTCGCGATCAAACGCGCGGCGGCACACCATGGAATTCCTTTCGACAAAACCCGCGTCGTGATCATCGGCGACACGCCGCATGACATTGCATGCGGGCAAGCCATCAAGGCCCTGACTTTCGGCGTCGCGACCGGAAAGTTCAGCGAACAACAGCTTCGAGAGGCGGGCGCCGATGTGGTTTTTGCGAACCTAGCGGACACGAACCATTTCTTGGCCGAAGTGGAAAAAGCGGTGCATCCGGCTTAACCGTTCCGGGAAGTCCCAAATTAACCTCATTGAGCATCGATGGATTTTGTTTGCTGGCAGCGGATCGCGCTTAACATAACAGGGGGGCGCGACTCGCCTTAGAAGAATGAAGAAGTTCACCATCGCCATCGGCTCCGATCATGCCGGCTTCAAATATAAAGAAGCCATCAAGGCCATGCTGCTCGCAGAGGGTCACACGGTCCGCGACTTCGGAACGCATTCGGAAGAGTCCTGCGATTATCCTGATTTCATTCGTCCCGTGGCCCAGGCGGTCGCTCGCAATGAATACGAACGCGGCATCGTCCTCGGGGGATCAGGAAACGGAGAAGCTATCGTGGCGAACCGCATCAAAGGGGTTCGTTGTGGGCTCTGTTGGACGGAACAGGTCGCGATCTGGAATCGGTCTCATAATGACGGCAATGTGCTCTCCATGGGGCAACGCACGATTTCCGAAGCCGATGCGCTGAAGATCGTTAAGGTCTGGCTCGCCACCGAGTTCGAAGGCGGACGCCACATCGCGCGGATCGCGAAAATCGACGGCTGAGAATTCGCTGAAAATCCCCTTGCATCGCTCGGGGCGCGATCTCTACTGTTAACCCTTTTAACCCATTCAAAACCATGGCCAGGATTTGCGCTATCACCGGTAAACGCCCCGTCAAAGGCAGCATCATCAATCGTAAAGGTCAGAGCAAGAAGAGCGGCGGCATCGGCACGCACGTGACCAGCATCACGAAGCGCAAGTTTCGCCCGAATCTTCAACGCATCCGCGTGAAGCTGCCCAATGGTGGCACGAAGCGCCTCTTGGTCTCCGTTAAGGCGATCAAAGCGGGCCTCGTTCAGAAAGCCTAACCGCTTTCGTTACTTTTCAACCGCGGCGTCATGGCCGCGGTTTTTTTTGCGCTCAACCACCAAGGGTTGAGTTGCTTGGGGGGCACGCGTGCCATAAAGCCGGCCTTCGCATTCGGGACAAAAACCGTGCGTGAACTCAACGTTCGCGTGCTCCGAAAAATAATCTTCCAGCTTGCTCCAATAACCGTCGTCTTCGCGGATCTTCTTGCAGCTTGAGCAAAGCGGTAAAAGCCCGCGAAGCTTACGCAAGTTTTCATGCGCGATTTCAAGTTCCTGGCGAAGCTGAGCGCGCTCCGTTTCCATCTGATGGCGGTACAGAGCCATCTCGATTTGGACCATCAGCTCGCGATGAGTGAATGGTTTCAAAACGTAACCATAAGGCTCGGTTTCTTTGGCGCGTCGCAAGATTGCAGGATCGGAATGGCCCGTTAGAAAAATCACCGGACGATTCGAGGTAACACGGATCTGGCGGGCCGCTTCGGTGCCATCCATCGACCCTTTTAGCTGAACGTCCATCAGCACGAGATCGGGATTGAGCCGCGCTGTTTCTCGGACGGCTGCCTCACCGTTATCCACGACGGCGACGACTTCGAATCCAAGCCGACGGAGGATCAAGCCGATGTCTTCCGCGATAAACGGTTCGTCTTCGACCACCAACAGTTTCCGCGGGATATTGGACATAAGAGCGTCGGCGAAATGGTCAGAGGCGCCTGCTCTTTTATCGGCTCGGCGAAGAGGCCACTTGAACCTTAGATGGCCTTGAACACGATCGCCGCGTTCTGGCCGCCGAAACCGAGGTTGTTACTCAACACCGTCTTAACTTTCGCGCTCCGCTTCACGTTTGGCACGTAGTCCAAGTCGCAGTCCGGATCGGGTTCGACGAGGTTAATCGTCGGAGCGATCTCGCCGGTTTGAATCGTTTTGACCGAAATCACCGACTCGATTCCGCCGGCCGCACCGAGCAAATGGCCGGTCATCGACTTGGTTGAACTGATCGGAACTTTTTTCGCGGAGTCGCCGAAAATGCGTTTGATCGCCAGCGTCTCGAATTTGTCGTTATACGGCGTGGAGGTGCCGTGCGCATTGATATAGTCAATGTTTTCCGGCGCCAGCCCCGCTGCCTGGATCGCGCGTTTCATCGCCATCGAAAGGCCTTTTCCTTCCGGATCCGGCTGGGTGATATGGAACGCGTCGCACGTGCCTGCATAGCCCACGATCTCGCAGTAAATCCGAGCGCCTCGCGCTTTTGCGTGTTCGTATGACTCGAGAACGAGCACGCCGGCGCCCTCGCCCATGATAAAACCATCACGTCCAAGATCGAAGGGACGGCTCGCGTGCTGCGGGTCGTCGTTGCGCGTGCTCATCGCTTTCATCGAGCAAAAGCTCGCGTAGGCGAACGGTGTGATGGCGGCTTCTGCGCCGCCAGCGATCATCACATCGGCGTCGCCCCGGCGGATCATGTGCATCGCTTCCCCGATCGCGTGCGTGCCTGTGGCGCAGGCGGAGACGATGCCGAAATTGGGACCCCGCGCACCGATCTCGATCGCGAACAGACCGGAACACATATTTCCGATCAGTGACGGAATGGTGAACGGAGAAACTTTGCGCGGACCTTTATCGAAAAGATTTTTGAGCTGATTTTCGTAGGTCAACATGCCGCCGATACCGGAGCCGATGACGACGCCAACGCGGTCCGGATCTTCCCGATCCATCGTCAACCCGGAATCCTTCACGGCATCTTTTGCGGCGACAAAACCGAAGTGGGTGTAGCGGTCATTGCGGCGCGCTTCCTTCGGATCCATGTGCTGGTCGGCTTGCCAGTTCCTGACCTCGGCGCCGATCTGGCAGGAGAAAGGCGTCGGATCAAAAAGAGTGACACGGTCGACCCCGCATTTTCCGGCAAGTAGATTATTCCAAAACGTGTCGACGTCGTGGCCGAGAGACGTGATCGCGCCAAGTCCAGTGACCACCACGCGCGGAGAAGAAGCGTTTTGAGATTCCATGAAACCAAAAACCGTAGACGTTTTTCGAGGATTTGCGAAGCGCGGATTTTAACCGACCGGCAACGCGCATCTCGCGCGGTAGAAATAAAAAAGCGTTCTACCAGGCAGTCTCGAACGAGGCTCGGTAGAACGCGGAAAGTCGGAACGAACTTACTTAGCAGCGGCCTTCGTCTTGATGTAGTCGACGACCTGGCCGACGGTCTGGAGCTTCTCCGCGTCGGACTCGGGAATCTCTCCCTTGATCTCGTCTTTGAACTCTTCTTCGAAAGCCATGATCAACTCGACGGTGTCGAGTGAATCCGCGCCCAGATCGTCCAAGAACGAAGCCTGCGGGGTGATCTGTTCTTCGTTAACATTGAGCTGGTTAACGATGATCTCTTTGACGCGCTGTTCGATGGTTTTTTGGTCTGCCATGATACTAAGTTTTCGAGTTTTGAAGCGGGTCACATCGCCATGCCGCCGTCAACGGTAAAAACTTGGCCTGTGATGTAGTTTGCTTCTTCTGAGCATAGGAAAGCTGCCATGTTCGCGATGTCCGCGGCCTCTCCAAAGCGCTGCATGGGGATGAACGCCTGAGCCGCCTTTTGGACGTCTTCGTTCAACACCGCCGTCATGTCCGTTTTGATGAAACCGGGAGCGACCACATTAGCGGTCACGTTGCGCCGCGCAAATTCCTTCCCGATCGATTTTGTGAAAGCGATCATTCCGCCCTTCGCCGCCGCGTAATTTGCTTGGCCGGCGTTACCGATCAGTCCCACGACCGAGGCGATGTTCACAATCCGTCCGTAGCGAGCGCGGCACATCGGCCAGCCGATCGCTTTCGTCCAATGAAAGGCGCTGGTCAGATTGGTTTGGATGACGGCGTTCCAGTCGTCTTCCGACATCCGGGCAATGAGGCCGTCGCGGGTGATGCCGGCATTGTTGACGAGAATATCAATTTTTCCGAATTCGGCTAAAAGGCTCTCCGCCGCTTTGGTCACCGCGGCGCCATCAGCGACGTCGACCGGAACCGCTTTCGCTTTGCCACCCGCCGCCGTAATCGCTGCAGCGACAGCGCCACAGCTATCCGGAGACTTCGAAACGCAGATCACGTTGACGCCATTCTTGGCCAACACTTCGGCGATGGCTTTACCGATACCACGGCCCGCGCCGGTGACGAGAGCCGTCCGTTGATTAAAAGTCATGGGTGTAGCGGAAAAATCAATACACGTCGCGCTGGTAACGTTTTTCTTTCTTCAACGTTTTCACGTACTCTGCGGCCGCGGCGGCATCCATGCCGCCTTGGGTCGCGATGATCTCATGGAGCGCGGCGTCAACGTCCTTCGCCATGCGCTTGGCGTCGCCGCAGACGAAGAAGTAGGCGCCGTTCTTGATCCAGGCCCAGAGCTCAGCCGCGTTTTCACGCATTTTGTCTTGGACGTAGACTTTTTTATCCTGATCGCGGGACCAGGCTAAATCGATTCGCGTGACGCTCTTGCTGTCGACGTACTTGATCCACTCTTCCTCGTAGAGGTAGTCCGTAGCGCTCTTTTGATCGCCGAAGAAAACCCAGTTGCGGCCCTTTGCACCCGAGGCGACGCGGTCTTGAACGAAGGCGCGGAATGGCGCGATGCCAGTGCCTGGCCCAACCATGATGATATCGCGATTCGTATCTTCGGGCGGACCAAAATGGGAGTGGGAAACAAAAATCGGCGTCGGCGTATGGTGCGGCTTCACCCGATCAGCCAAAAACGTCGAACAGACGCCATGACGCTCGCGATTGTTGGTCGTGTAACGGACTACGGCGATCGTGAGGTGAATCTCGTCGGGATGCTGTTTCGGCGATGACGCGATCGAATAAAGGCGGGGCATCAGCTTGCGCAGATGATCGACCAGTTCCTGGGCGGTGAGCTTCGCGCTCGGGAATTCATCGAGCAGGTCGACAAATTCGCGCTCATCGAGAAAATTGGGCAACATCTCCTTCGCTTCCGGCTGCAAGAGCGCAGCGAGTTCGGCTTTTTCTTCCTCATCGGTCGCCTTCGCGAGCAAGGTGTGGAGAATTTTCGAAGTCGGTCCAGCGAGGGCCAAGCGGCTGGTCAGTGCCTCGCGCAGCGTGATCGGTGCGGTCGCCTTCGGAAGGAGCACCGGCTCATCGCCCGTCGCGCCGAGGTGTTTGATCAGCTCCGCCACTTCGGATGGACGGTTCTCGGGATAAACGCCGAGGGAATCGCCGGCTTTATAAGTCAATCCGCTACCGCCAATGTGGACCACGAAGTGGCGCGTTTCTTTGGAAGAGCCAGGGCGGTTCAAAACGCGGTTCTCGGTGATTTTCGCGAGAAACGGGTTGTCCTTGTTGTACACGGACGCGTGAGCAGGATCAGCGGACATAAAAAAGAATTTTCTAGGAAGCAGGGGTGTACTCGCAAGCCTTAGTTTCGTGTTCCCCTGAGCTTGCTTCGCAGGCATAAATCGCACCAAGTGCCAGTTTCATGATCAACGCTGAGCCCCTCCGTATTCAGAAGTTCCTCGCCGATGCAGGGGTTTGTTCGCGGCGCGCTGCCGAAGCGTTGATCAACGAAGGCGAGGTTTGGGTCAACAGCGCCAAGGCGACACTGGGACAAAAGATTACGCCCGGAGTCGATAAAGTCACAGTTTCGGGCAAAACCGTGCGCCACGTCGCCCAGCCCAAAGTGACCCTCGCGATGCACAAACCGCGGGGCTTGATTTGTTCGAACGAAGATCCTCATCACGAAGAAACGATCTTCACCGTTTTGCCCAAAGATTTCGCAGGGCTCCGTTTTTTTTGCGCCGGTCGTCTCGATAAAGAAAGCGAAGGCTTGGTCATTCTCACGACGGACGGCGATCTCGCGCATCGCCTGATGCATCCGAGCAATGTCGTCGTGAAACGTTATCTTGTGACGTTGAAGCAGCCTTTTCCGGGGGCGAAAAAACCGTTGCTTCTGCGCGGCATCGTCGTCGAAGGCGAACGGCTCAAAGTCGAACGCGCTACCCTATTGGGTTCCGGAGTTAAGAAGGAATCCACTGTCATCGATGTGCAGATGCACCACGGGAAAAAGCGTGAAATCCGCCAGCTTTTCACTGTGCTCGGTTACGACGTGAAGCGATTGAAACGTTATCAAATCGGATCGTTTTTGCTGAAGGGTATTCCTTTGCGCGCGGTCAAACCTCTTTCCAATCGAGAAATTCAATCCTTGTTCAAAACGCCGCGCGTGCGCTTTGCGGACGGCGACGACGACAAAACTGCATCCCATCATGAAGATTAAATTGCTCTCCCTGCTCGCTCTTTGGCCCGTCGCGGCATTGTCGGCCGCGCCGCTGACCTCGACCACGGCGGTGCACGCGAAGCCTAATGCGGCTTCACCGGTTTTAACGATCTTGAGCGCTGGCACCGAGCCGAAGCCCGCGGTCGGCGTCCACGAAGCGCTTTCCGGAGGCTGGACCGCGATCGAACTCGACGGTGTCCACGATGCTTACGTTGCGAACAAAGACTTGGATAAAGACCTTAACGTGAAACCCGGCTCGCCGTTTCGCACTTTGCCCAAGGCGACCGCGCCCGAATACGGCAAAATGGAGCAAGGTGACCAAGTGGAAATCACCGGCTATAAAGGCAAATACACGGAGGTGAAACTGACGAAACGGGTTGTTGGCTATATCGAGGGATGGAATGCGGGCGTCACTTCGATGCGCCCTGCTTACACCACGACGGCTCCCGCGCCAACGCCCACTCCCCGTCCCGTAGCTCCCCAACCGTTTTCGCCCGCGCCAGCAGGCGTCGCGGCCGTGTCTGGCTCAGGACAAGCGGTTAATCTCGGCGATGGCGGCTCGGCTTCTCTGCCACGTCTTTTCCAAGGCAAATTGGTTTCTAGCCGCAGTCTCCTCCATCCGCGTCGTCCTTACGATTATCAGCTCAACGACTCCTCGGGCGAACGCTACGCTTATCTCGACGTCAGCCGCCTCCTCCAGACCGAGCAGATCGAGAAATATATCGATCACACCGTCTCGGTTTACGGCACTGCTAAACCGGTCGAAGGCACGAAGGATATCGTCGTCGCGGTTGAAAGCCTCCAGTTGCGCTAAGGGTGAAGGCGTTTTCGTTTTCTCATGGAATTGATCGACGGTAATAAAATCGCGGCGGAAATTATCGCCGAGCTGAAGGCTGAAGTTGCGCAGATCCAAGGCCGCAAACCCTGTATCGCGCTGGTCCGCGTAGGCAATGACCCGGCCTCCGTTTCCTATGTGACGAAAAAAGAAAAAACGTCGCAGGAAATCGGTCTTACCAGCCGAATCATCCTACCACCGGTCACGATCACCCAGGACGAGTTGTTCAAAATCATCGACGATCTGAACGCCGATGACGGGGTTGACGGCATTCTCGTACAATCGCCTTTGCCCAAAGGCATCGATGAGACGGCCGTGTTCCGGCGCGTATTGCCGGAAAAAGACGTCGATGGTTTCAACACCATTAACCTAGGCAAAATCGCACAAGACGATGACACCGGTTTCACCGCGTGCACGCCCGCAGGTATCATGGAATTATTGCGGCGCAGCGGGGTCGACCTGAAGGGCAAACACGTCGTGGTCGTAGGCCGGAGCTTGATCGTCGGCAAGCCGGTCGCGCTGCTCGCACTGCAAAAACGCGCCGGCGCAAACGGCACGGTCACCATTTGTCATTCGCAAACCACGAATTTGCCGGAGCTGGTTCGCCAAGCTGACGTTATTATCGCGGCGATCGGCAAAGCCGAGTTCATCACCGGCGATATGGTCAAGCCCGGGGCCGTCGTGATTGATGTCGGCGTGAATCGCGTTCCCGACGCGTCCAAGAAATCTGGATACCGTTTGGTCGGCGATGTGAACTTTAAGGAAGTTTCCCCAAAAGTCAGCCAGATCACCCCAGTCCCCGGCGGAGTTGGCCCCATGACGGTAACGATGTTGATGAAAAACACCGTTCAAGCGCATCGCCAACGCACGCACGCTTGAAGAAGCGAACGACTCGACTCAAGTTAGCGCCCCATGTCTTCCCCCACCATCCTGGTCGTCGATGACCAGCCTGTGAATGTGCAACTGCTCAAGCGCAAGCTTGAGCGGGAGGCCATTCGTGTGGTCGCCGCGTTCACCGGCCAGGAAGCGTTGGAAGTCGTCACGCGTGAGAAACCGGATCTCATTCTTCTCGACGTGATGATGCCCGATATGGATGGCATCGATGTTTGCCAACGGCTGCAGGAAAAAGAAGAAACCCGTTCGATCCCGGTCATTTTCATCACCGCGCGCAGCTCGAAAGAGAGCAAACTCGAGGGCCTTGCCGTCGGAGCCGTTGACTACATCACGAAGCCGATCGACCTCGATGAAACGCTCGCGCGTGTGCAAACACAACTGCGCTTCGTGGCGATCAATCGTGAGATGGTCGATCTGCAGCGTCGTCTCCAAGAAGCTCGCCGCGCGGCCACCATCGGTGCCGTCACGCAAGGCATCGCGCATAATCTCAACAATCTTCTCGGCGTCGTTCTCGGTTATCTCGATCTGATTAAAACCCACCATACGAAGCCGGAGTTCGTAAAAAAGAACGCCGAGCACGTGGAGAATGCGGTTCAACGCATCGTTAATATTATCAAGCAATTGACGTCGCTTGTCGGAAAATCGGCCATGCCGGTGATCAAGTGCAGCATGGCGCAGCTACTTCGCGACGGAGTCAGCCGCTACAAAGCCGAATTTAAAATCAACCAGCCGGTCACCATCGATAATCCGCTGGGCAGTTTGGAAATCGAAACGCACGTCGAAGTGTTCGAAGACGTGCTTTCGAAGGTGCTGATCAACGCTTGGGAATCGTACGGATCCAAGGCGCCAGACAAACGCCCGATCACGATTCGTACACGCAAAGTCGACTTACCCAGTGGCGCCCCGGCCGTAGAGATTCGGGTGGAAGATGAAGGCTCCGGAATCGACGCGGGCATTCGCGATCACATGTTCGAGCCCTTCATCAGCACAAAGCAGACGGTTGGCGTCGGCATGGGTTTAACCGTGGCGCGCCACGCGTTGCGCAATATGGGCGGCGATGTATCCATGCTCGACCGCCCCGGCGGCGGTACGATCGCGGTCTTGGTGCATCCCGTGGAAAAGCGAAAACGCCCGCTGCCTCCGCCGGGATCGACGAACGCGCCGATGCCGGAAGAAAACGGCTGAAAACGAAGGCTGAAGGCTGAAGGCTGAAACAGACCACGGACGCATGACTTGCTACCGTTTACCGCGGGAAAAATGCGCATCCGTGTAACAGAACCAGCCGTCGCTGACGGCGGATGTAAGGATCGAGCATGGCTCAACTGCAAAACGTCCCGCGCCGCAGCAAAAGAAGCGTAACTTAAGTCGACGATTCGACTCTCAGCCCGCGGAGATGGCTGCTTTCGTGCCTTCAGCCTTCAGCCCTTCAGTCTTTCAGCCTTCGCTTTCAGCCTTTCCGTCCTTCAGCCTTCAGCCTTTGCTTTCACCAATGACTCAACGCACCCTCGCCTTCATCGGCGCCGGCCGGATGGCGTCGGCGATCATCGATGGACTGCTCGCCAAGAAAACGTATCGCCCGAGCGACATCGTCTGCCTGAGCGGCAGCGGTCTCAGCGCCGAAACGCTCGCTCAGCGCACCGGTATTCGGCGCGCGAATACGTTGGACGAGTTATTGAAAGAGGCGGACATCCTCGTCGTCGCATTCAAGCCACAGCATCTCGCGGGCGCCGATCCGCGCTTGGCCGAGTTGACGGAGGGCAAATTGGTACTTTCGGTCCTCGCCGCAAAAACGATCGCCCGACTGGAAAAGACTTTCCCGAAGGCGCGCAACATTGTCCGCACGATGCCGAACACCCCGGCTGCAATCGGCGCCGGGATCACCGGCTGGGCGGCCGCGCATGAGTTGACCACCCCGGACCGTCAGGCCGTGACCACGCTGCTCGCAGCGATGGGCCGCGAAGTCGAAATTCCGGAGCCCCAAATCGACGCATTAATGGCAATCAGCGGCTGCGGCCCGGCGTATATTTTTGAGTTCGCCGGAGCCCTGCGCGAGGCCGGCATGGCGGCGGGTCTTGATCGCGGCATTGCGCAAACGCTCGCGCTCGAAACGATCCTCGGCGCGGGTAAACTGCTCGTGCAAAGCGGCGCCGAACCGGAAGCGCTCCGCAATCAAGTGACCTCTCCGAACGGAACCACCTTCGCGGCGCTCAAGCGTTTCGAAGCACACGATTTTCGCGGCCTCGTCAAAGAGGCCGTGCTCGCGGCCAAAGCCCGATCCGAAGAACTTTCTCGCGATTAACCTATGTCTTCTCTCGGCGGTAGAATTCTCGTCACCGGCGGCGCCGGTTTTATCGGCAGCGCGCTGATCTGGGCGCTCAACAATCGCGGGATCACCAACATCGTCGCGACTGACTTTCTCGGCCAGGACGAGAAATGGAAAAACCTCGTGCCGCTGAAATTCGCGGACTACCTCGAAGCCGACGTATTCAGAAAAAATATACAGGAAAAACCCGACGCATACGGACAATTTTCCGCCGTTTTCCACCTCGGCGCCTGTTCGGCGACCACGGAAAAAAACGCGAATTATCTCATCGATAACAATTTTGCTTACACGAAGGAGCTGGCGCATTGGACCCTCGCGCAAAAGGCGCGCTTCATCTACGCCTCCTCCGCCGCGACTTATGGCGACGGCGCCCAGGGCATGGACGACATGAATCCGGATATTGCCGCCCTCCGCCCGCTGAATATGTACGGCTACTCGAAGCAGCTCTTCGACCGTTACGCTCAAGAAAAAGGTCTGCTCGATCGCATCGTCGGAGTTAAGTACTTCAACGTTTACGGCCCGAACGAAGATCACAAAGGCGACATGCGAAGCCTGGTGAACAAGGCCTTTCAGCAAATCCTCACGACCGGCCAGGTGCAGTTATTTAAAAGTTACCGCCCGGAATACCGCGACGGTCAGCAGATGCGGGATTTTCTCTACGTGAAGGACGCGATCGAGATGACGATCCATTTTGCCGACCAGGGATCAAGTTGCGGCGGCTTGTATAACTTGGGATCGGGCGAAGCGAACACGTGGGTCACCCTCGCTTCCGCGATTTTTTCCGCCCTCGGCAAAGCGCCACGGATCGAGTTCATCGACATGCCAGAAGTATTGAAAAATAAATATCAATATTTCACCAAGGCGAAGATAGAAAAGCTGCGGAGTACCGGCTACAGCCGCCCCATTACCCCGCTGATCGAAGCGGTCGGGGATTATGTAAAAAACTACATGGTCACCGGCCTGAAGCTAGGCGAATAAGCCAGGTAAACCGGCCCGAGCGCTTTCGACCCTTTTCTGTTCGCCAAAGCCGGCGGCAAGGCGGAGCGGACCGCAGCACAATCGCGGTCGGGTTGAGAGGTAAATTTGATTCGACTGCGATGAGACGGGGGCCGCGGTCAAAGCCAACCGGTGATCTCTGCGGCCAGATGATTTACCCGTTCGCAGCGGTGACAATCAGCCATTCGAGCGTGGTCCCGCTCTCGCAGGCACTGCTCGCACGCGAAGACCCCGCACGCGATGGCTTGCGGGTTGAGCGACATCGACTAAGAAAGTGGGCGAGGCTGCGTTAATCTGCTAATTCGTTACCCATTGCGTCCCCGTTTTTTCACCGTGCTGCTCGCGCTCGCGCCGAGCTTGCTTGTGCTTTCGCCGTTGCGCGCACAACGGATCGAACCGGCTCAAACCGGCGACGCCGTGCCTACGGTTGAAGGAGTCGTCATCCATTCCGAAGTCACGAGCTTGATCGCGTCGACCTCGTTCGATGTCACTTTTCGGAACCCCAATGGCCACGCGGTTGATGGGACCTTTGTGTTCCATCTCCCGGACGACGCAACGGTGACGGCCTTTGCTTTTGACGTCGACGGACGGCTTCGTGATGCCGTCCCGGTCGAACGCAATCGCGCGCGACCTCTGCCCGCGGCGAACGCGCATCGGGGTTCGGAAACCATCACGACCGCGACTGCGCCTCACGATTTCCGCACCCGCCTGGACGGAATCGCGGCCCACGGTACGCGGGAAGTTCGACTCACTTATCAGGAAAACCTAACGGTCGGAGGAGATCCGAGCAGCTATCGGTTGATTCTGGATTTCACTCAACGCGTTCCGCACTTCGCCTTTAATCTCAAAGTTCACACGAGTTCCGCTGCGATGCCTGAGGTGCACACCAACCTCGATTTGACCCTGCCGCCCTGGCAAGACCAGCAAGTGATGGTGGTCGAGCGCGACGATTTTAACGCGCACGGAGCGATCGAAGTCACGCTGCCTAAGCTGGACCGACCCAAGGTGATCACCGGTCGGTATCAAGGAAACGAATACTTTTATGCCGAAATTCCGGTCACGCCTTTGCTGTTTAATCGCCCCGCGCCCAAAGTGGTCGGATTACTCTGGGACAGCTCGAGTTCCGGCGCGGAGCGAGATCACGCCAAAGAGTTCGCGTTGCTCGACGCCTGGTTTGGCGAGCTAAAGGACGTCGAAGTTCGTCTCGTTCGTTTTCGCGACCGCCCCGAGGAGACAAAAACGTTCTCGGTCAAAGGCGGTGACTGGCATACCCTGCGCGACGAACTGGCCGCGACCGCCTACGACGGCGCAACCTCTCTCGACGGTTGGACTGACGACAACAAGGTCGACGCTTGGGTGCTTTTTTCGGATGGGATTTTCAACTACGGGGTTAAAGATCCCTCGCCGGCCCTGCCGTTTCGCGCGGTGGTTCATGCCGTCTGCGCGACTTCGCACGCCGACATCGCATGGCTTCGCGCCGCGACGGCGGCCAAAGATGGCGAGTTTGTCGACCTGAATTATACAGACGCCAATAAAGGATCCTTTGCACTGCAGACACGTTCACCGCATCTACTCGCCGCCGACTTTGATCCGGCTTCGATCAGCGAGGTCTTTCCACAGGTAGGTTCGCCAATTTTGGGCGAAGCCGTCGTGGTGACGGGCAAGCTCCTCGGCAAAAATGCCGACCTCAAGTTGACGGTCGGTCAGGATCGAGAAACCGCGCAGACCGTGAGCCTCACGTTGATCTCGGGCGATGACCCCAGTCAGCTCGCGCCGCACGCCTGGGCAAGCGACAAGATATTTTCTCTTTCCGCAGACCGGCATGCGCATCAATCGGCGATTCACGAACTCAGCCAGCAGTTCGGTATTGCCACACCGGATACGTCGTTGGTCGTCCTCGAATCGCTGGACGACTACGTGCGTTTCGAGATCGCACCGCCGGAGGAACTGCGCGGCGAATGGAATTCTCGACGCCAGGCAGCGGCGATCGACGAGCGCAAAAACCACGATCAGCACTTGGAAGACATCGTTGCAAAGTTTCACGAACGCCAGGCTTGGTGGGCCCGATCTTTTCCCCAAAACCAGCCTTCCCCCACTCCGGCGCCGACCGCTCACGAGCCGGTGCTGACCGAAACCGGCGTCGCATCGCCTTCGCCGCGGGAAGGCGACGATTTGCTGGAGCCCTTTGAAGTCTCGAGCGGCACGCCCGCAGCGCTCGCGAGTTCACATCTCAAATCGCCCGTCTTCGACGCCAGCACAGGCAGCCCGACGGCCCGTTTCATTTCCGCCGCAGATGAAGCCCTGCGCACCGCTCCGGCTCCGTTGCATTCGATGTCTCCGGAAAATGAATACTTGGAGCTCTATCAAAAGGCCGAGAAAGAACAGCGCTTCGGCGTGTACATGGCAGAGCGGGCGAAGCACCGCTTCGAGCCGGCTTTTTATGTGAGTTCGGCCGACTCCTTTTTCGCCCAAGGACAGACCGAAATCGGGCTGCAGATTTTATCGAACCTGGGTGAACTCGGCGAAGAAGAGCCGGCTGTGCTGCGCATTCTGGCGCAACGGTTGCTACAAGTGAGTCATCCCGATCTAGCCGCAGCCGTGCTCGAACACGTTCTCGCGCTTCGCCCCGAAGAACCTCAAAGCCGCCGCGATTTGGCTCTCGCCGATCAAGCGCTCGGTAAATTTCAAACCGCAGCGGAGTTGCTGTGGCAAATCGTCGATCGCGCCTGGGACACTCGCTTTCCGGAAATCGAATTGGTCGCGTTGACGGATCTCAATGGCTTGATTGCGACATGTGGGCAAAAATTGGATACGTCGCGGATGGATCCACGGCTGCTGGCGAATCTCCCGCTCGATTTGCGGGTGATTCTCACCTGGGACGCCGACGAGACCGACATGGATCTGTGGGTCAGCGATCCCAATGGGCAAACCGCTCGTTTCGATTCACCGATCACTTACCAAGGCGGACGCCTCTCCCGTGACTTTGCGAGCGGATATGGTCCGGAAGAATTCGATCTGCATCACGCGAAGCCCGGAAAGTACGCGATTAAAATCAACTACTTTGGCGACCGCCGTCAGCAATCACTCGGCCCCGTGACGGCCCGTGTCCGCGTGATTTCAGGCTTCGGCACGCCGGCGCAAAAGGAAAAGCTCTTCGTCGTGCACCTGCACGAGAAACAGGAAATCCTCCAAGTGGGCGACGTATCGTTCAGCTCTGTGCTTCGAAAGTAGCCTCGTTCCTGAGAACGCGAGTGGGGGGAGCGAAATACGCGCGGGGCCCGCGTTCGCACGAATGAGGCTACCTTTGAGTCGTCGTGAGCAATCGACGCCGAGACGCGCCGCTACGGGCAAACCGAGGTCTCGAAAAGTTTGGGACGTTCTCGGTTCTAGAAATTGTCTGCTGTCGCCGCTCCGGCGACGGACATCGACTGGTTGGCGTATGCGGAAAAGAGCATCCAATTGGCCAGTGCCCAATCTTGGTCATTCGCCCATGGATCGGAAAATTCACCAGCTTGGCCGTTGACTGTCAGCGGATAGACGTACGCGCACGACGCCGACCCATCACTTCGGAACAGAGAGAAGTTCGCCGCAAAAATGCTTTCTCCACGCGTGCGATAGCTGGGGTCGTTGGTCGCATCGGCAAACAAATCGAAAGCACAAGCAGCCAGAGTGCTCCAGTAGTGGGGAAACGTATCGCCATACATCTGGCGTTTCCCGAACCAGTAATCGTCCCAGTGCCGAATGGCGATATCGTGCTGGCGGTAGTCGGGCTGAGGACCACCGAACAACTCTAAAAGCTTCAACTGCTCCCGCGCACCCTCGAGAAAACGCGATTCGCCCGTGAGCGAATAGACTTCGAGCATCAACTGGACTGCGGGGGCGACAATGCTCTCCTCGTAGTTAACTTCCTGCGCGGGATATTTTGTTCCGATTTGCAATAGCACACTGGCATGACGGCGAAATGAGGCGACCATCTCGCGGCTTTCATTTTGCCAACCCGCGGCGCGCAACGAGTCCACCATCCAACGCGCAGGCATGCCAATACAGTAAAATCGCGCGCCCCCATGATCGTAGTAGGACCGGCATGCATCGAGCGCGTGCCGAAGATATTCGGCTTTAGGGTACGCCTCGTTCATCGCAAGATAGAACTGGATTAGCCACGGGAAATTATAGAGCCGCAACGGACCTTTTCGGCCGGCGTCATTGAAAACAAAACCCGACTCAGCCTGCAGTTCGCGTTTCACGAAAGCGGCGTAAAGCGCCAAACTTTGATCCAGCTCCTGCTTCAACTGCGGATCGTCACATCGCTTCGAGTACAGCGCGAGCAACGTCCCCATTGCCAGTCGCTCGCGACCCGCGTCGTGATCGGGAAAGCCGCTATCGTAGACCATCTGCTTCGTCTCGTTATCGAAGATCAAATAGGCGCCATCGAGCTTCGTCCCCGGCGCGTGTTTCTGCTGGTGCTCAATGATAAAACGCACGCGTCGTTTGATCAGCGTCCATGGATTCGGGGCCACGTAGGCTCGTAACGAATGGGTGCCAGCCTCCGTCGTGACCTCGACCACGTGTTCACCTACCCGCTCGGTGCTGAGGTTGGCCACTCGAAGATGTTCGTTCGAACCAGTGTCAACGGTTTCTCCGTCGACGCGCACCGACGCACCGCGGAGATCGCCTTCGGCTTGGATCTGCAACGGATGTCCTTGCGTTACGGCATACGAAGGCGCGCTGACCCGGACAAATCCAGGGACCATTTCCGCTTGCGTAAAAAAATCGGTGAGATCCCGGTGCCAAAAGACGACCCACCCAAGAGTAAATTGTTGACCAGGAGCGAGCGTCATCGCCGGCGGATGCACCATAAATTGACCGCGATCGTTCGAATGTTGGATTCGATCATCGATGCTGTAGTTGACCAAACTTCCTTCCGTCAGCACCAGCCCGAGATTTGGTGGATACCCGCCCATGCGGAGCGCGGCGACATAAGCGGAGCGCCCGCTCATCGCGAGATGGACATGGCAACGTTCCCGCAAGCAGACATCGGCGTTCGGGTAACTGTCCGGTAAAGGCAAACGAACGCCAATGCCATCCGCGGGGAGCGCAATCGCTCGATCGGTGTGATTTTCGAATCGGTAGGTTTCGGCGAGCCTCCCATCGGAGAGTAACTGACGCGTAACCAAAACCTGAATACCATCCGCGGCATAGGCAGCGGTTATGCTTTGCGGACCGGTTTTGTGAATCTCAGTCGGGCGATCCCAGAGGGTTTTCACGCCGTCTCGCTTGATCCAACCGGTGCCCCACGGCGCAGCGGGGCGGATCCAGTTCATCCGAGTCTTATCTTGCGGGTTCTGCAAATAAACGATCCCACCACTCCGACCATCCATGCCGATGTCCCAATCCGTCGTGCGCCATACGATCGGACCGCTGCCTGCCCAGGCCGTCGGCGCTGCTCCTTTGTAAGAAAGGACCGAGTTTTTGATCACAACGTTGAGGTCTTTCTGGCCAGCCAAGCCGAGTGACTCGATGACCAGAAGCGGGTCCCCATTTAGCATCATATGCAATCGCTGGGGTTTCCCTTTGGCGTAAACAAAGAGCAGGCGAACAGCATTGGCCGATGAAACGCGTAAGCGCACTTCACCCACTTCCTGACCTGGCGCTGGTTCAACGGTCGCGGTGAGTTCTTCCGCCGAGCCGTGGAGATCGATCCACATGCTGCCTCTCGCCGGAATGGTCGCGTCTTTCCCATGAACCCAGGTGCTCGCCCCGCTGGTCACGCCGTCGATCTGCATCGCGGAAAAATCAGCCTGCGCCAAAGATATTTCCTCAGCGACGAGTCGGCCGCAAAAAAACAAGGCGCCGCACGCCGCCGAAAGCAGCGGGATAATACGGACCGATTTAAAAAGGAATGGGAAAGCCATGTGATGCACGGAGGGACATTCGCCCGCTCGCAGTTCGCGCACACAGAACCAAGCCTGTCCAGATTGTTCACCCCTACCTGCGAAATACTGGATGCTCAATCAAAGCTGGTGCAATTTGCCTCAGTGCTCCGCGGGAAGATGGCATAGGCGAGCCGCGTCTCGGGTTTATCCACCGAGGGAAAAAAATTTCTCCCCGCGCGTTTCAAACTTTGGCACGGACTGTGCCAAAGGATTTTCGGCAATGCGTTAGCGGCTCCCCTGGTAACTCGGTCGGTTCGCTGACGTTTTCAAACCTCCCCAAAACGGCAAGTGCCTTAACTCAACAACTCCGATTATGGCCAAAGGTTCCAAAAGCAAATACAGTCCCAAACAAAAGCGCGAAGCCACGCACATTGAAAAAAGCTACGAGAAGCGCGGTGTCGGCAAGAAGGAAGCGGCCGAACGGGCTTGGCGCACGGTCAACAAACAAACCGGCGGTGCGAAAGGAAAATCGTCCTCCAAAAAGAGTGGAGCGAAGAAGGCAAAAGCGAAAACGACGCGCCGCTCCCCCCGCAAAAAGGCAGCGTCCAAGAAGCGCTCATAGACAGATTTTCGGCAGACAGGAATGAGGTCTCACATCCTCGGAGAATTTCCTGACGCACCGACAGCGGCGGTCCCGATATTTTTCGGTCCCGCTTTATGGCACAGTGGGGATCCAGCCCACTTCTCGAGATCTTTTTACCCCCATGACCCCAGACTCAATCCTCTCCAAATCGATCACCGATTTGCGCGCCTTACAGCGCTACATGATTGAGGTTCTCGAATTGCAGCAGTCCGAGCTCGAACTCAAAACGTTCGCACCGGCTGACCGTTTGCTCGGCGAAATTCTCGCCACGCTTCGGCAGCAAATCGAAAATCTCGATCGTCATATTTTAGCGATCCCCGGTTCGCGGACCGGTCTTAAGAATGCCGCGAGTGTGATGGCGAGCGCCTTCCTCGGCTTTCTGACCAAAACACGCTCGCATGATCTGATGCAGATTCTGCGCGACGATTCGACGCTGCTGCACCATGCGTCGATGCACTACGCGATTCTTCAGACTGCAGCTACGTCGCTCGGCCAGAAGAGTATCTTCGACGTGGCGTCGGCGAATCGCCGCGAGATCGAGGGTTTCGTCGCCGATTTAGGCGATCTGGCTCAACAGTATCTACGGCGCGAACTAGGCCAAGCCGTCCGGAACGAGCAAGGCACCCGCAGCCAGACCCCTGACAGCATCACCACGCTGGTGACAGACTCCTCGACCACGAGCCTAGGCCTGAGCGCGATCGCTTGAGCCGAGCATTTGAACTTCTCATGGAAAATACCGCCACCCAAGCCCCCAAGGATGTCCGCACCATTCCGCTTCGCGAAGAAATTTCGCGACGCGCGCGTCAGATTTGGGAAGAAAATGGATCGCCCCATGGCCGAGACGACGAGTTCTGGTTAAAAGCAGAACGAGAAGTTCTCGGCGCCGATTCATCCGTGCGCGCAGTCGGAAGCGGTTCGGTGGATGCGAAACAATTCTCGGAGGCGACAGACGCGAATGGCGCAAAAGCCAAACGCAAAAACAAGAAATGAGTTTTTTCGGCACAACGTCGCAAGTGAGAAGCACCGCCTGTTTCGCCGCGACACTCGCCATGTGCCTTTCGCTCCGCGCAGCGCCGATGCTGTCCAGCACCGCTTACTCATCCGATAATAGCGCCGGCTCTCAACCCGAGTTTTTACCGGTGGCGCTAGCCACGTCTACACCACTCAGTCATGCAGACCGGCACTTCTTAGAGAAAGCTCTTCAAGTCGTGCGGGACGAAATGCAACTGAGTCATCTTGCGATGGACCGCGCCACAGATGAGCGCGTGCGTGGATTCGCGCACCGAATATACTCCGCACAAAGTCAGGCGGAGAAAACGCTCGCGGTTATGATTGCCTCCAAAGGCCTCAGTCCGCGAAACAGCTTACGCAGTGATCGCTACTTCAGCGCGCTCAATGAAAAAGAAGGCGAAGCATTCGATCTCTATTTTGTGGGTCATCTGATCGACATCGAAGACGACACGCTGACCCTTTTCGTGAAATCGTCTCAATCCGACGATGCCGATATCGCCGCCTTCGCGAGCCGAACCCTCGCCTTACTGGAAGCGCATATGCGCGAAGCGAAGGAGATCGAGCAAGCGTTGCGGCAGGAACAATAGTCCCATCGCAATAGCTACCCGAATGCGCAGGCACTCGGCTCGCTCGCCAGAATCCGCAGATCGCCGATTTTCCTCATCGCGAACCGGTTCATGATCAATCGGCTAATGCGCGCGATATCCAGAAGACGGATCGTTAATGCGCTTTGCGAGAAAGTCCGCGTAGTGGCTTAACCACTACGCGGACTCGTGCAGTGATCACGCCCTCGCGTACCAATAACGCGCCTGGTCGTCCGAACCTTCGGACTGCAGCAAGATCACAACCGAGCGCGACGGCAGTTTATATTTACCGCCGCCTTGGCCGGTCTCGCCGTTTTCGACAAAGCCAAGGGTGTTCGATGAATCAAAGATGTGTCGCCAACGCACATTCCCCTCACCTGGCAGACGAACTTCAACGTCCTCGTGATGCCCATTGAAGTACAGGAGGAACGTGTCGTCCCGGATCGCATTTCCGAAATAATCTTTCACCGCGAGCGAATCACCCGCCAACATCACGCCAAAGGTGCGAGCGAAGGCGGAATTCCAAGCATCGTCCGTCATCTCTGCGCCCTGGCCATCGAACCAAGTGATGTCCTTCACGCCTTGGCCGCGAATATCGCGTCCTTGGAAAAAGCGCGGTTGATGGAAAATCGGATGCGAGTGCCGGAAGTGAATCAGCTTGCTGGTGTACTCGGTCAAAGCCTCTTCTTCCGGCGAGCGTTTCCAACTTAGCCAACTGATTTCATTATCTTGGCAATAGGCGTTGTTATTACCTTGTTGCGTGACGCCATACTCGTCACCGCCCCGGAGCATCATCACTCCCTGCGAAAGCACAAGGGTCGCAAGCATGGCACGCTGCAACCGCTGACGAGTCGCGAGAACGTCGGGCGGCGCATCGAGACCTTCGTAGCCCCAATTCCATGAACTGTTGTTGTTATCGCCGTCTTTGTTGTCTTCACCGTTAGCCTGATTATGTTTCTCGCTGAATGAAACGAGATCGCGCAGCGTGAATCCGTCGTGCGAGGTGATGAAGTTGATACTCGCATTCGGCGTCTTGCCGCTGAACGCGTACAAGTCAGAGCTTCCGCAAAGGCGATAGGCGAAATCGCTCGTGACACCCGAATCCCCTTTCCAGTAACGCCGCACCGTGTCGCGGTAACGGCCATTCCATTCGGCCCAGAGGACCGGGAAGTTGCCGACTTGATAACCGCCCTCGCCGACATCCCAAGGCTCAGCAATCAGCTTTACCTGTGAGATGATGGGGTCTTGGTGGATGACGTCGAAAAACGCGGAGAGTTTACTGACCTCGTGCAGCTCGCGCGCGAGCGTGGACGCGAGATCAAAACGAAAGCCGTCGACGTGCATCTCGGTGACCCAATAGCGGAGGCTGTCCATCAACAACTGCAGGACGCGGGGATGCGGGACATTCAGGGTGTTGCCCGTGCCGGTGTAATCATTATAATACCGAGGCTGATCTCCGACCAAACGGTAGTAGGACGCATTGTCTATGCCGCGGAAGCAGAGACTTGGTCCCATGTGATTACCTTCGGCGGTGTGATTATAAACAACATCGAGAATCACCTCCAGGCCGGCCGAGTGCAGGCTATTGACCATCGATTTGAACTCCTGGACCTGCTGGCCCTGGTCGCCGGCGCCACTGTAAGAATTCTCAGGCGAGAAAAACCCGATCGTGTTGTAGCCCCAATAGTCAGTCAGCTTTTTATCGAGCAGATAACCCTGGGTAATGTGCTGGTGAACCGGCAAGAGTTCGACCGCCGTCACGCCGAGTTTCTGAAAATATTCTATCGCCTGCGGTGAGCCAATTCCAGCGTAGGTGCCGCGAATCTTGGTTGGCACCGCGTCCCACAACTTGGAGAAGCCTTTGACATGAACCTCATAAATGACGGTCTCGTGCAAAGGCCGGTTGGGGCGATCGCGATCGCCCCAGGTGAACGCGTTGTCGATCACAACGCACTTGGGCATGAGATGCGCATTGTCGCGATCGTCCTGCACCAAGTCCTCCCCGGGATCACCAACTTTATAACTGAACATTTCGTCGCCCCACTTCACCTGGCCGGCAATCGCTTTGGCATACGGATCGAGCACGAGCTTGGCGGGATTGAAGCGATGCCCTTTCTCGGGCTCCCACGGTCCGTGGATGCGGTAGCCATAGAATTGACCGGGACGAACCTCCGGCAAAAAGATGTGCCATACATGGTCGTCGCGCTCCTCGACTTTGACCCGGGCCGACTCCTGCCCTGAGTCATGCTCATCGAAGAGACAAAGTTCGACCGCGGTCGCGTGCTCTGAATAGATCGCGAAGTTTACGCCGTTTCCGACCCAAGTTGCCCCAAGCGGGTAACTATATCCACGCCACATTCTGCGCGGCTTCATTGGTTAATCTCCCGATTCGAAAGTGAATGCTGAAACATAAGGGCTCATTGTAGCCTCCAGGGCGCCTCGCAGAAATCGGGGCCAAGGCGGTAGGGTTGGAGTATTTTCGCGAACCTTATGGTAGGGGGATTCCCGGTCGCCTGGTGTTCCCGAAAAAAACGAGTTTTCGTTTTTTAAAATTATCCCTCACGCATGGGAGGTCGGTCCATTTTCCCAAGAATTGGCGAGGAGCGCGCCCCATGGCCGCGAGCCGGCCGACGAGGTATAGTGGTGTAATTATGAGCAACCCTCACAAATCATCTGACGGTCGAATGGAAGTGCGCGGACGTGACGCCGGCGAAATCACGGATGAAATGATCGAAAAACGCGCTCGTGAAATCGCGGATATCAATGGCCGCTCACCCGACGAAATCTTTTCAGAAGATCGCGCTGCCGCTCGTGAAGAACTGATGGGCCAGCGCTTGCCGGCAACCAGCGAAGAAGACGAAGAAAGCATTGGCGAATTGTCACGCGATCCTAGCAACCCACCCGCTTACTACGGAAAGGCCGCGCCCGCCACGGAAACCGATGACGAGAAAAATTCCCTCGAGCGTATTGTCCTCGAGGGTGTGGAAGAGGCGCAGCACGATCAAATGCTAGAAGCGCGCCGTCATCCGCGCGATCGTTGAGTCGCCCGCCGAAGAGCGTTTAGCGACTGACCTTCTCCCTCACCACGTCCGTGGCGATTTTATCTTCGCGGAGTCCGAGAAAAACGGGCTGACGCAGACTGGCCTCACGCGTCCACTCACTGAATTTAATTTGCGCGACCATCGTCGGTTTGAGCCAGATGACTTCGCGCATGGCACTGGCCGTCATTCCGAGCCCGTATCGAGGCTTGCGCGGCATGGGTAGATTGTCGAATGGACATCGATCCGTTTCGATCTTGGCGAATTGCTGGCGCAGGGATTTCAACTTCTTCGCGTCGAAACCCGTTCCGACTTTTCCACAATAAAGCAGTTTTCCCTTCTCGTAAAAACCAACGAGGAGCGCACCAAAGTGCAAGCGCCCTCCACCTGGCGGAGTAAATCCGCCGATGACGAATTCTTGGTCGTGAGAAATGCGCTTCTTTGACCAAGCACCACTCCGCCGGCCCGGCTCGTAGAGCGAGCCTTTGCGTTTTCCAACGATGCCCTCCAATCCCTGTTGGCGCGCTTGATCGAGTAACACGTCGGGATCCTCGTCAAATGTGGGCGACATCCGAATCGCAGGCGGAGCCTTCTTGAGCACCTTTGTGAGGATCTCTTTTCGTTTCTCAATGGGTTCATTGATCAATGAGACACCGTCGTGGTGCACGAGGTCGAAAACGTAGTAAAAGAGGGGGGACCCATTCCCGGAGTCGCCGCGATTCTGCAGCAGTTGAAAGGATGGCCTTCCTTGGGGATCGAGCGCCACGACCTCGCCATCGAGCACCGTGTCGCGCAGCTTCATTTTTTTCAAAGCCGCCACGATCTCGGGGTAATGATCGGAGAGGGTTTTTTGGTTGCGAGACCACATTTCGACTTCTCCGTCGGTGCAGACCGCAAGCGCGCGATAGCCGTCGTACTTGATTTCCAACCACCACTGATCACCGGTGATCTCGTCCACGCCGAGCGCCTTCATCGGTTCGATATACCCACCGATCGTATTCGCTTTTCGACTACGCGAAACGGAACGCGAGGTCGCGGCGGGGCGGGAGGCGGCGGTCGGCATGGTGGATAATTATGCCGCCTTCTTTCGGGATTTTTTCTTCTGCGTGCCGGCGCCGGTGCCCACTTGCTTGCCGGACTTTTTGTTTTCGGTGGTGCGTTCCAAGCTCTGCTGCAACACAGCCAAAAGATCGATGACTTTGCCGGATTTTTTCGCCGCGCGCGGAGCCGCGGGCAAATCCTTGCCCCCACTTTCCACCTTCTCGTCGATCACCTTCATCAACGCAGACGTGTAGTCATCTGTGTATTTCTTCGGATCCCACTTATCCGTCATCTGTTCGACGAGCGCCTTCGCCATCTGCATTTCCTTCGCGCCGGCATGGCGTGCCCCTTCGTTCAGCTTGAGTTCGTTCGCGTCGGTTAATTCATCCGCGAAGTGCATGATCTCCAACACGAGTGCGTCCTTGAGTGGTTTCACGGCGGCGAGATGCTGGCGCGTTTTGATCACAACTTTAGCGATGCCAGCGCGGCCGGTTTCCTTGAGCACATCACGGAGGAGCGCATAGGCGTGTCCACCGCCCTTCCCTGGCTCGAGATAGTAAGGCTTGTTGAAAAACATCGGATCAACCTCGTCGAGTTGTACGAAGTCGATGATATCGACCGTCTGGGTGGCCTCGATGTCCACGCGTTTGAAGTCCTCGTCCTTGAGCACCACAAACTTCCCCTTTTCGTATTGAAAGCCTTTCACAATCTGCTCCCAAGGCACCTCCTTGCCATCGGCTTCAGCGACACGCTTGTAATTGATCGGGCTAAGATCGCTCGCGCGAAGCATGTGAAATTTTAACTCCTCGCGATGAGTCGCGGGATAAAGCGAAACGGGAATGTTGACCAAACCGAAGCTAATGGAGCCTTTCCAGATGGAACGCATGATGGGGACAGGTTAAATTTTGGGGAAATATCTCATGCGGGCGGCGTGTGACGCTCGGCTTGAGTGGTGTCCTTCTGGATCGACGACGCGGCCGGCGTGGGTTCGTCGGCCGCCGGTTCCGTCACCATCACCGGTTTTCCAATCGGTTTCTCGCACTCACCACCCGGCCGCGGTCGACGGCTCAACCAAAAAACCAGCGGGGCCAAAATGATCAGCCCGATGACTGCGTAAAGATATCCCATAGAACGTCCAACGTACACGGCGAGCGGGGGCGGCGAAAGGGGGACGATCCCCGAAGGAACCATGCGAAAATCCGGGGCTTTCCTGTCCGGTAGGAGCAGGTCCGCGGATTTCGTTTCCCGCAAAATTTCTTCTTGCCCGTCCAAGGTCGTTACGAGACCCTGTTACTTCCCGCTGATCGCAAGATCGCGAGAAGACCAATTCGGGGCGTAGCTTAGCCTGGTAGAGCGCTACGTTCGGGACGTAGAGGTCGCGAGTTCGAATCTCGCCGCCCCGACCATTGGCATCAGAGCGAGTTAAGTGACGAACGGGTTGTAACGCCGCTCGTTTTGGATAGTGGTGAGTGGCCCATGACCCGGTGCCACGACCGTCGTCTCCGGCAGTTGAACGAAAAGGCGCTGCAAACTTTCCGCCGAGCGATCCCGACAAAAATAGGGCGCGCCAACAGACCCAGCGAAAAGCATGTCACCCGACACCACCAATGGCGCGGCGGTCGGCAATCGCGGCGACGTCACGACGTAGCAATTATGCGCTTCGACGTGACCGGGAGTACGCAACGTCTTCACTTCGAATCCTCCGAAAGTGAGGCGCGCGCCTTCGCCGATCGATAACGCACCTTCAAGCGCAGCTCCTTCCGGAGCAAAAACGGGAACGGAGCCGAACTCGCTCAACAGTCCGCGCAAGCCGCCGACGTGTTCGGTTTCGGAATGCGTGATGAAGATCGCGTCGAGCCGTTTGATATTTTTTGGCCAGACACGACGCAAAAGAGCGGCATCGGAGCCACAATCGAAGAGCAGCCCTGACGAGAGCGAACAGTCGGCGACGACATAGGCGTTGGCCACACCGATTCCATGCGGCGTGCGCAAGGGATAGAGACAAAAGGAAAGCCCGGAAATCTGTGGCAACGGATAACGGCCCTGCGCGAGAGCAGCCAAACCCACCTCGTTCAAACGCAGCGCGTTCGACAAGCGGTGAAGTTCCTCAACCGTGAGGTCGTACCGATAATCGACCGCATCTCGGATTTTTTCGCGCGCGACGTCCGCCTTGTTCGCAAGCTCATGTTCGTTGAGATGAGCGTGCCTCATGGCTTTCTCGAGCACGTCGCCGAGCTCGTCCTCTAGAGGAATGTGTTCAATGACCACACCGTTATGATGCAGTCCACAGCGCAGGCGGCAAAAAAGTTTTTGTTTTTTTATCGGGGACCGCCACCGTCGCTGGCATGGATCAGAACCAGCAGGAAGTTTTGGAAATCTTCACGCGCACAAAAGCGCTTCTGCGGGGGCACTTTGTGCTCCGTTCCGGCTTGCATAGCGGGCACTACTTCCAGTGCGCCCAAGTCTGCCAATATTTGAACGAAGTTTCGCGTCTGACCGAATTGTTGCTGCCGAAGCTTAAAGGCCTCACCTTCAAGACTGTGCTGGCGCCGGCGATGGGCGGTTTGGTGGTCGGCCAGGAGGTCGCTCGTCAAAGGGGAGCTCGCTACATTTTCGCAGAAAAAGAGAACGATGTTTTGGTCATGCGGCGCGGATTTAAAATCGAACCGGGAGAGCCGGTTTTGATCGTGGAAGACGTCGTGACACGGGGGGGGCGCGCCGTGGAATGTCTCAATATCGTCCGCAAGGCCGGGGGTGTCCCGGTTGCCGTCGCGATGCTGGTGGACCGTAGCGCGGGCACGACCCGCTTTGATGTCCCGGCCATTTCGCTGCTCGAACTCAGTTTCCCCACGTATGCGGCCGACCAACTGCCGCCGGAGCTGGCGAAACTTCCTGTGGAAAAACCGGGGAGCTAAAATCCTTTCGATCTCGTGCGCAGAGGCATCCCATTCGCTGCCTCACTTGGGGCCAGGCTCGTTGCTGGAGGCATGAAGGCTGAGCTTCGCAGGCCATGGAATCATTGACGGATCCCTCCCCCGGGGGATCCGTTTTATCCGAGAGACCTTCGTATTGGGTTTAGCAATACGCTACTTTAAAACCACGGTCAGGTACCTCACGTGTCCACGCAGGACCACGAGGAAAACGTTTTTGCGACCCGGCGCCAGGGTCTGACGCGCCGTGTCGACATCATCGACGGGGTACCGATTGATCTCGGCGATAACCATGTTGGGCACAAAGCGACTCGCGTAGGGCGAGTCCGCATCGACCTTCGTGACAAGGAGCCCTTGCTGCAACCGTCCTTCCAGGCCCAACGCGGAGAGGACCTCATCGGTTAACGGGGTCGCGTGCACGCCGGGCAACAACTCGTCTCGTGTCATTTCGGTGAGCTTCCCCACTTCAGCTCTGAGTGTGAGTGGCTTGCCGTCGCGAAAACCTTTCAACTCCGCTTGAGAATCGGGCGTGAGCTGCGCGATGAGAAGACGTAACTCCTGTCTGGATACAACAGGATGGTGGTTGATCTCGACAATGACATCGCCCGGGCGGACACCCGCTTTTTCGGCGGGCGAATCCGGTGCGATGGTCGTGACGACCACGCCGCGCGTCGCGGGCGGCAAATCGAATTTCTCGGCCAACAAGTTCGTCAACTCATCAACCTCGATGCCCAAATATCCCCGCGCGACGGTCCCTGTCTGAATCAGGCTGCGCATGATATTCGACGCGAGATTGATCGGAATCGCAAAGCCGATGCCGATGTTTCCCCGCGACGTCGAAAGAATCGCGCTATTGATCCCAATCAGTCGACCTTTGGCGTCGACCAAGGCGCCGCCAGAATTGCCCTGGTTGATGGCCGCATCGGTTTGAATGAAATTTTCGTAGCCGGAGACGTCGTCGAGCAGATGCCTCGGCGTCGGTCAAACGGAAACAATGCCCATCGTTACCGTTTGACCGACGCCGAGGGGATTCCCCACCGCGAAAACGATGTCGCCCACGCGTAACTTGTCGCTATCGGCAACCACCACGGCAGGTAAATTATGCTCTTCGATTTTGATCACCGCCACGTCGGTCTTCGGATCGGCACCGACCACGCGCGCTTTGAAAGTGCGTCCATCGGGCAACTCGACGTTCAACTCATCCGCATCCGCCACAACATGGTTATTGGTTAGAATGTATCCGTTTTCTGATACAATGACGCCTGAACCAAGTCCTTCTTCCTTCGTGTCCGATTCCTCTGCGAACGGCAGTCCCGGAATGATTTGACGCTGCTCCCGCACAATCTGGGTCGATTTGACCGAAACGACGGTTTTCTGAATTGGCGCCAGCACGTCGGCATAGGTCACGACGGCTGGGCCGCGGCCGTCGTTCACCGGCGAAGAATCCGTCGCCAGCGCAGGCATATGCCCAGCGGCGTGAGCATGACGGGATGCGCTGTCGGCGCGCAACGCGACCCAACTGAAACTTGCGGTGATCGAAAGAAGGAAAGCGACGAAGCGTTTCATTATTAAAACGGCTTCGAAAGGACTGGAAAACGCGCCGAGCGCAAATTTTTCAGCGCTTACCTGTTATCGCCGACGAAGCGACGCGGCCTGACTCAAAACCCCTTGATCTTGAAGAGGCTGGTAACGCTCTCGTTCTTGTTGATGCGAAGAATGGCTTGGCCGAGCAGGCCTGCGACGCTCAGCACCGTGATCGGCAATCCACGCGCTTCGACCGGAATCGAATTGGTCGTGATCAGTTCGTCGATCAACCCGGAGCGAAGACGTTCGTACGCGATCTCATTCAAAATACAGTGACTCACGGCGGCGCGGATACTGCGCGCGCCATGTTCACGCAAGATGCGTGCGGCTGCGGTCAGCGTACCAGCCGTCTCCGTGATATCGTCGACGAGCAAGATGTCGCAGTCTTTCACTTCGCCGACGACATTGATCGCTTCGACCGTCGTTGCGTTGCGGCGCTTTTTGGCGACGAGACCGAGACCCGCGCCGATCATGTCCGCATAAGCTGCGGCCATTTTCATGCCGCCGACATCCGGCGAGCAGACCACGAGGCGGTCTTTGTTGATGTTAGAAAGGTAGTCGAAAAAGACCGGCGACGCGTAGAGATGGTCGACCGGAATATCGAAGAATCCTTGAATCTGCTGACTGTGCAGATCCATCGTGAGCACGCGATTGGCGCCGGCCGCGGTCAACAAATTTGCCACAAGCTTCGCCGTGATCGGCACGCGCGGCTGATCTTTGCGATCTTGACGCGCATAGCCGTAAAAAGGAAGGACGGCGGTGATGCGTTGCGCAGAAGCGCGGCGAGCGGCGTCAATCATGATGAGCAACTCCATCAAGTGGTGGTTGCTCGGGGGGCAGGTCGACTGGACGAGGAAAACATCCTGACCGCGGACATTTTCGTTAATCTTCACGAACGACTCGCCGTCGGGGAAACTGGTGACTGTGGCTTCGCCCAGAGGCACGCCCACAGTTTTGCAAATCTCTTCCGCAAGCGGACGATTCGAATTACCGGTGAAGATTTTCAGCGCGGGCTGGGTGCTCATGTTGTCACGATAACGTTGCCTAGACTTAAGGAAGGGAGAAAGCCTTTTCAGTCGTTCTTCATTCGTGAGCGACTTTCAACTGCTCCTCGAGTGCGTCGACCCGCTTAAATAACTCGGGGATTTTTTTACGCAGAACGTTGATCCGCTGCTCCAGTTGATACGGAAGGCAGGGAGTTCCTTTAACAAAACTGTTCGGCGGCAAATCGCTATTCACGCCGGTTTGGCCATCGACTTTTGACGCGCGGCCAATCGTGAGATGCCCCGCGATTCCAGCTTGGCCGCCAATGATAACGTAATCTTCAATCGTTGAGCTGCCCGAAATCCCGGCTTGGGCGCAAACAATGCAGTGCTTGCCAATGACCACGTTGTGCGCGATCTGCACCAAGTTATCGATCTTACTGCCTTCCCCAATCCGCGTGGAACTGAAGCGGGCACGGTCGAGGGTGGAATTTGCGCCGATCTCGACGTCGTTTTCGATCACAACGTTTCCGACTTGGGGGACTTTCTCGTGCTTACCCGCAATGAATTCATAACCGAATCCATCTGACCCAACGATAACGCCGGGCTGCAAGCGCACCCGATCACGCAAAACACATTCCGCTGCGACCGTGGTGCGGGGCATCAACCAGCAATCGCGACCAATCTCGGCGTCATGGCCGACAAAAACATAAGCCTGTAGATGCGTCCCCTCCCCGATTCGAACGCCTTTTTCCACCACACAAAAGGGGCCTATCGACGCCGAGGCGGCGACAAGAGCAGCGTCATCAATGATCGCAGTCGGGTGAACCCCCGGCTGGGGCTTGGGCCAGAGGGATTGCTCGATCCGGGCGCACAACTTCGCCAGACCTACGGATGGCTTTTCAATAAGGATAAACGCCTGATCGGCGCGCGGCTCGCCGGCGTAATCGCGTGGGACCAGCACAACCGAAGCCTTCGTTTCCGCGACCTGAGCTTTGTATTTTGGGTTCCCCAAAAACGAAAGATCGCCCGGCTCCGCTGTATCCAGTGCCCCTATACCTGTGATCGCGCGGGCCGTCGCCCCGCGAACTTCGATAGCGCCTACGATCGCGGCGACTTCACTCAGTGACAACGAAAGCTGCATGAGAAGCCAGGGTGCGGAACGAATTTCGCAGAGGCAATGACGCAGGTAAAAAAAAGCCCCGCTCGCGTGGGCGAGCAGGGCAAAGTGAATCGAGGTGAGTCGATTATTTCTTCGAACCCGGGAAAGTGACCGTCGGCGTATCGCTCGACGACGACGCAGCCGGAGCGGAGCTGTCGGTGCTCGTGGAAGGCGTAGAAGCCGCTGTGCCAGCAGGACGCGACTTGTTGATCTCGGCGATGACTTCGTCGGTGATGTCGTAGGTCGAGTCAGAATAGATCAACGAACCCTTGTCGAAGAGGATCGTCGCACCGCGGCGCTTTGCCACGTCGGTTGCAATCTTGCTGATTTCTTCGATCAGGAGCTGACGGAAATTCGCGATGCGCTGTTGGAAATTCCGCTGGGCGTTTTGTTTGAATTGATTGCCCTCTTGCTGCTTCTGCTGGATTTCCTCGTAGGTCTTCTGAGCGTCAGCCTTCGCTTTGTCACGGGCTTCCTGATTCAGAGCCGGATTATCCATCTGCTCTTTCGACTCCTTGAACTTGTCAGCGGCAGTGCGGATATCTTTTTCCACGCGCTCCACCTCCTCCATCGCCTTCTTCTCGTCGGCCTTCAGCTTGGTCTGCTGCTCTTCGGTCTTGTAGTGCGTGTCGAATACTTTGGCCATATCGAGCACGCAAATTTTGGGGGCGGACTGCGCGAATGCCAGCGAGGTCACGCTAAGCGCAGCTGCAGCCAAGATCGTACGGAGGGATGTCTTCATTGGATTTTTTGGGAAAGGAAAGTTGATTGGATCAGAAACGAGTACCGAAGGAAAAGTTAAACTGATTGCCCTTACGATTATAGTGATCGGACGTCAGCGGGATGCCGTAGTCCAAGCTTAAAGGATTACCGGCAATGAAAAGGCGGATACCGACGCCAAAGTCGTCGTTGTAGTCCGATGGCGTAAAGTCATAGGCATCAACGTTTACAAAACCCGCATCGTAAAAGACGGCGAAACGGACGGGGCTAACCACGTCGACCGAGTACTCCAGGGTCAGCATGCCGTAGGACTTGCCGCCCAAGAGAGTGCCGGCGCTATTACGCGGGCCCACATCCTGATTTTCGAAGCCACGCAGGGTATAGGGTCCGCCAAGGAAGAATTTTTCGAAGTACGGCAGTTCAGCGGTCGAGCCGTAATTGTCGATGACACCCAGGCGGGCAATAACGGCCAAGGTTTGGGCCTGCGTTTTGAACAGCGGGAAGAATTGCGAGCCACGGAACTCTAAACGATAGAAGCTGAGATTGCCGCCGAAAGGACCACCGGAGACATCGGTGTTCAATTCCAAGTGAGAGCCAGAGGTGGTGTTAACCAGCTTGTCGCGGGTTTCCCGCAAGAGCTGCATGCTCACGGTGGAAATGTTCAAGTCTTCCGGGAAGACGCCAACGAGGTACAAGCTCGGATCGACATCGTCGATCTTCACATGCTGGAACTCGTACGTCAGCTTGCCTTCGATCAACTCGACGAGGCGCTTGCGAACATAGATGGAAGCGCCCGTGCTGATTTGATTGTAGAGTTGATTTTCGAGGTCGCTCTGCGTCCGGAAAATCGAGAAGCCAAGTGTGAGAGCGCGGTCAAAGAGCCACGGTTCTTCGAAGCTGATGATCGCATCGCTCGACTGTTGGCCGAACTGAATACGAATGCGGAATTTCTGACCGGCGCCTTGAAAGAAAGACCGGGTGTTAAACAAGTCGAAGTTCGACTGAGTCAACTCAGCGAAGATCACGCCTTTTTCCAGTGTACTGAAACCGAGACCGAACGTGACGTTTCCAGTGCGACCTTCCTTGACCGAGACCTTGAGGTTTTTGCGGTTTGGGATGTTGGTGGCTTCCGGCGAAAGACTGACGCTGCCTTCGTCAAAGAAGCGTGTGTTTTCGAGACGAAGTTTGCTCAACTTCATGCGGACCATGTTGAACACTTCACCCGGCCCAAGCGTGAGTTCGCGGAGGATTACGACGCTCTTGGTCTTTTCGTTGCCTTCGATCTCGATCGACTCGACGAAGAACTGCTCAGACTCCTCAATGTGATATTCGATATCGATATTACCGGTCTTGAGATTTGGTTTCCGAATAAGCTGAGCGCGGGTTTCGAGGTAGCCATCCTTGCCGTAAAAGTCTTCGAGCGTTTCGACATCCTTATCCAACTTTTCCGGTGAGAAAACCATGCCGGGTTGTTGTTGGAGTAAGAAGCGGAGGAGCGCTGTCGGGTGAAGCTTGTTACCGGTGATCGTGATGTCACCGATGTGATACTGGCGGCCTTCAGAAACCTGGATAGTGATGACTAGCTTACCCGGCTTCGGATAATCGTATTGAACCTTTTCCGGCGCGATTTCGACGTCGAGGTAGCCTTGGTTGCGGTAGTAATCGCGCAATTTCTCGAGGTCGTCTTCGAATTGGTCGTCCTTCAAACGACCTGTTTCCAGAAGCCAGGAGAACCAACCGTATTTCTTCGTATCCATTTCGCCCACCAGCTTTTTCTTTTTGATGTGGGCATTGCCGACGAAACGGATGTCGGAAATCCTTACGCGTTCGCCTTCGTGGATCTTGAAAATCACGGTCCCGAAGCCGGTCGAGCGATCGCGCTCGATCGAGTAGTTAACCGTGGCCTGGTTGTAGCCCTTCTTCTGGTAAAATTCCTTCAGCTTTTCCGAGTCTTCTTTGACTTGGCGTTCATCCAGCGGCGAGTTGGCTTTCGTCTTCGCTTCTTTGAGCAAGCGGTGTGACTTCACTTGCTTGTTGCCTTCAAACTTAACGGTGAGGACGCGGTATTTAGGCGTCACTTCGACCACGAGATTGATCGAGTGATTATCCAGCGTCTCGCGTTTGATCTCGATGAATTCAAACAAACCGGTGCGGTAGAGAGATCGAATATCGCGGTCGATCATCGCGTCGTCGACCTCCGTGCCTTCGCGCACCGCCATGTTGGCGCGAACCACTTGTTCGTTAACGTTGGCCGTTCCGTTGAACCGCACCGTCAGTTTATTAATGCGATATGAGACAGGCGCCTCCGTTTCCGTCGACTGGGCGGAGACCCGGCAAGTGGCCACAGCGGCGAAAACGAAAAATAAGAAGATGCGTGCGGCCCTGAGCACCGGGTTACTGAGTGAAGTTTTCAAAGCGAGTGATGTCTCGAAGGAAGGTAAGTTTGAGTTCTCCTACTGGGCCGTTTCGTTGCTTGGCAACTATTAACTCCGCTGAGTCAGCTGCGACCTGAAACTTTTCATCGGCATCTTTGGGGCGGGCAAGCATGAGAACAACATCGGCGTCTTGCTCGATTGATCCGGATTCGCGCAAGTCCGACAATTTCGGGGTGCGGTTCTCTTTTTCTGCCGAGCGATTCAACTGACTTAATACAAGCACGGGAACGTCGAGTTCCTTTGCGAGTGATTTCAGCCCCCGAGAAATTTCGGCAACTTGCTGTTCGCGCGGCGTCTTCGGGTCGGTTGGACTCAGCAATTGCAGATAGTCGACGATGATAAAACCCAGTGGGTTGCGCGCATGCAAACGGCGCGCCTTCGCTCTGAGTTCCATAATGGTGAGATGGCTGGAGTCGTCGATGAAGATAGACGATTTCGCGAATTCATCGGCGGTTTGAAGCAGCCTTTGCTGCTCCTCGCCGTTCTTCGAGAGCAGGCCGTCACGCAACAATTTCATGTTCACCCGCGCGCGCGAGCAAAGCATACGCAAGGCGAGCTGCGACGAGCTCATTTCCAAGCTGAACAGCATCACGACGCAGCCGGGGCCACGTTTCGGCATGGCCGCGGCCTCCGCCATATTGAGAGCGAGGGACGTCTTGCCCATCGAGGGCCGCGCCGCCAACACGATCATTTCCTGGCGTTGAAATCCAAAGGTAAACTGGTCGAGGTCGCGGAAGCCGGAACTCACACCCGTGAGCTCGCCCTTCTTCATCATCATTTTCGTGATGACGTTCATCGCTTCCCGCGTCGGCTCTTTCATCGACTTGGCCGCGTCGGAGATACGGTCCTGAGTGACCTTGAAAATATCCTGCTCAACCTTGTCGATGAACTCTTCCAAACCGCCGGTGAAACCGTGGCAGTTTTCGACCGCCTGAGTCGCCACTTTGATCAGCTCGCGCAACAAATAGAGCTCGCGAACTTTCTCGATAAAATAACCGACCTGCGCCGTTGTCGGCATCCGGCCGCTGATTTGGGTCAGATAGGCATAGCCGCCGATTTGATCGAGCTGCTTGGTCGTCTTGAGCTCTTCAGCCAGGACGGCGAGGTCGATCGGCGCGCCTTTGTTATAGAGCTCGGTTAACTTCTCGTAGATAACGCGATTCGCCGGAACGTAGAATGAAGACGCGCTTAACTTTCCTTCGAAGCAACGCGCAACCGTGTCATTGCCGTCGAGCAAACAGCACGAGAGCAGATATTCTTCCGCTTCGATGCTGTGCGGAGGCGTGCGAGTCGGATCGATCGGGAGCGGCGCGTTTTCGTTCGCAGCGCCATTGGGGCGTCCGCGGCGAAACGTTCTGGGGGTGTCATCGGACATCAGGGCAACAAGTTGAAATGGCGCCAATGCGCGCCGGCAATCTCAGGTTATTTTTTGTTGTTCCCAAGATGCCCACAAAACAAGAAGCCGCGCCCGGGCAAGGCGCGGCTTCCGCGAAAAATGGACTTACTTCCTGTCCGCGCGATCCGATTTGCGCTCGGGACGTTCGCGACGCTCGCCCTTTTTCTCGAAAGGCGCAGGAGCTTCTTCCGCCACGGGTACAATCGGGTTTTCGGAAACGACGTCGAAACTGATGTCGACCGAAACATCGGCGTGCAGACGAATCTTCACCTCGTGCTTGCCGAGAGTCTTTACCGGAGTGTGCAGGTGAATCTTCTTCTTGTCGATTTCAACGCCCGACTGGACCAAACGGTCGTGGAGATCGCTGCTGGTGATCGCGCCGAACATCTTGCCGCCTTCGCCAGTCTTGACTGCGAATGCGATAGAAGTCTTTTCCAACTTCTTGGCGAGTTCTTGCGCGCCCTGGAGTTCCTGGGACTCACGCTCGCTGCGGCGCTTCTTCAGCGCTTCGACCTGCTTGCGATTCGCGATCGTCAACGGAGCTGCAATCTTACGGGGCAGCAGAAAATTGCGCGCATAACCGGCGCGAACCTTAACCTGGTCGCCTTCGGAGCCAAGACCTTCGACCGGTTTCAAGAGCAGAACTTCGCTGTGAGCCATGATGGAATGAATTTAGGATTAAAAGAGTGGATCGGCGGTGAAGCCGGCCGACATCACTGACTCATCGGAAGACGAAAGCCGGGACGCCGAAATTTCACGTAGCCCGACCAACTCCCATACCCAGGGCCAACTGTCAATCGCTTTGTGCACGGTTTTCCAGCGCCGAGGCTGGCTAAAAATCACCTGCCGAGTAACAAGTCCGGCACGCCATGCCGCTGATGCTTTCGGAACGCCCGCAAAAGTTGATCCCGGAAATTCTCGACAATCTGCCTGCCGACCACCCCGACGCAGTCCAGTCCCGCCAGGATATCCGCGCGTTCAATCGTGCTTTAGGCAACTGGCGCTGGTTTTCCAAAGTCCTGCCCCGCCGTGTCGGCCCCGTTGAAAAGATCCTCGAAATCGGCGCAGGCACCGGTGAGCTCTGCGGACGCATCGATCGTCATGGTCTTTGGGCCGACGGTTTGGACTTAGCCCCCCGTCCGCCGCAATTTTCCGCGGCCCGCGTCTGGCACCAGACGGATTTGTTCAACTTTAAGGGTTGGGCCGACTACCCCGTGGTGATTGGAAATCTTTTTTTTCACCATTTCGATTCAGCTCAACTCGCAGAACTCGGGCGGCATCTAAACCAGCATGCCCGGCTCATCGTCGTGGGCGATCTTCGGCGCGGGCGCCTTCAGCAATATTTTTTCGCCGCACTCGCTCGCGCGCTTCGCGCCAATCACGTCAGCCGTCATGACGGATGGGTCAGTGTAGGCGCGGGTTTTCGTGGACACGAGTTGCCGAAAATGCTCGGGCTCGATCCAAAGCGTTGGCAGTGGAAAATGCCGGCCCATTTTTTCGCGTATCGCATGATTGCCGAGCGACGCTCATGAGCCGCCCCGTCGAAATCATCGGCGGGGGATTGGCAGGCCTGAGCTTGGGTCTCGCGCTGCAGAAACGCGGGATTTCGACCACGGTTTTCGAAGCCGGCAGTTATCCACGGCATCGTGTTTGCGGGGAGTTCATCGCGGGGTTGCATGGATCGACCATCGACTGCCTCGGATTGCAAAATATCCTCCGGGACGCGCAGCCATTGAGGGAAGTCGCCTGGTTTTCTCGCGACACCCTGATCCGGCGACAGAAG
>Ga0207702_10000562_pt1 | contig 41288 bp, 63 predicted proteins | sample KBSCornC62_FD_184302 | JGI IMG/M metagenome (GOLD analysis project Ga0207702, IMG submission 184302) | Corn rhizosphere microbial communities from Kellogg Biological Station, Michigan, USA - KBS Corn C6-2 (SPAdes) (version 2) | ecosystem: Host-associated > Plants > Roots > Rhizosphere > Soil ... | reverse complement strand
CGTTTACCGCCTTGATGGCGGTTATCAGCCAACGCGCATCAGTAACGACGATCTAGATCAATTGATTGCTGAGACAGCGGATAAAACGCAGCTTGACGTGAATGTCTGCGTCACCCTTGGCCGTATGTGGGCAACAGTCACCGGTCCTAAGTTCTCATGGACCTATGATATCGGCGCGGGCCTCTGGCACGAGCGCAAGAGCTATCTGTGGCCGAATTGGCGGGCCGTAACGTCGATCAAGGCGTTCAATGGGGATTGGATAGCCTTGGACCGAGAAAACGGCTCCGTGTGGCGTGTAGACGGTTCTGTGCTGAAGGAAGGGACCGCACCCCTGGTTATGGTCGCGCAATCTCTGCCAATGGCGCAATTTCCCAATCGAGCGCTGTTTCCGCGCGCTGATTTCGATATCATTGTAGGACAGGCTAAAGTAGCGGGCGAGCAGCCTATAGACACAGACCCGGTTTGTCTTATAAGGTGGTCGGATGACGGAGGCGTTTCGTGGAGTGAACCTTTGCGAAGAAGCCTTGGCAAAACCGGTTATTATAATACACCAATTTCGATTAATCGCACTGGAATGGCAGGGCGTTACGGTAGAGTTTGGGAAGTGTCTATTTCCGATCCTATTTACGCTTCTATTCTTGGCGGTAGTGTAACAACACAAGGGCTTGCTCGTTAATGGCTTCGCAGCTTCAACCACTATCTCCATTACCTCAGCCGCAAGCGCCTATTGTTGATATTAAAACAGGTCTTGTTAATAAATCTTGGTACGAATACTTAAAACGTTTAGATCAACATGTACGCGAAATTGAAGCGCGTCTTACTGCAGGCGGTCTATAATGGGCTTTTTCGATTTCTTGACTGGTAGCAATATCGGTAAAGCGTCAATGAACGCTTTGAATAATAATAGTCAAATTCTCACTAACCTGCAAAACGCAGGTAACAATATTATTAATACCGGCGAGCAACAGTCATCGGGTGCGCTAAACCAAGCGTCAAATAATTATAACCCGTATCTAGCGACGGGTAGCGCAGCAACTACGATGTACGGCAACGCTCTTGGATTGAACGGGGCGGATGGTACGCAAGCGGCGCAAAACGCGTTTCAAGCAGGTCCGGGTTATCAGTTCGCGTTAGATCAAGGAACGCAAGCAGCGTTACGCGGTTCATCAGCGGCTGGTATGTTGAATTCCGGTAATACACTAACAGCTCTCCAAAAATACGGAACTGGTTTGGCTAACCAAGAATATAATAATTGGTTGTCTAACCTATCTGGCGCTTCCGGTCAAGGGTTAAGTGCAGCGAGCGGTCAGGGTGGTGCGCTAAGCGGCCTTGCGAACTTGTATCAGGGCACTGCAAATGATCGTCTTGGATTGGAAAGCGCGATTGCGCAGGGTAGGCAAGGCATTAACACTGACGCCGCAAAGGTCAAAGAGCAGCAAGCGCAAAACAGCAATTCATTCTTTAGTAATCTGCTTGGCGGTGGTTTAAGCCTTGGCGCCAAAGCGTTGACTGGAGGGCTGTTCTAATGGCTATTTTCAGTCAGCGTGTTCCTATTGATACGTTGCCCACGGTCGATAACACTTCGTTCTTTAAGAACCTTGTGGGAACCGTTGGTGATGCAATCGATAATAAAGTTGCAGGCAATCTCGTTAAGCAGAGTTTGACGAATGCACAGCAGCAACAGCCGCAAACGTTGGGGCAACCCGCAACGTCGAACGCTATGGTATCACCTAACGCACCTGCCGCTGTGCAAGGTAACGTTGCTGTAGGCGATCCTAACGATATTCAAAACCAATTTATCAACACCGTTCGTCAGGGCGGAATTACGAACCCGAACGCTCTTGCTGCCATTGCCGCAACCGGTCGAGCTGAGAGCGGGTGGGACCCGTCGAAAGTTAACGCTGCTTGGCCCGATCCTTCACAAAGCGGGCAAGCTGGTACAGCGGGCGGTATTCTCTCGTGGCGTAATGAACGTTTGGCTGCATTGCGTAACTACGCTACAGCACAAGGCGAAGACCCTTCGAATATTTCGCCCGCAACACAGGCTAAGTTCTTCCTTCAGGAAGACCCGGCGCTTGTGCAACGGTTGAACGCAGCGAAGAGCCCACAAGAGGCTGCTGACATTATGGCAGGAGCTTGGAAATTCGCCGGTTACGATCAACAAGGCGGTGAAGCTGCTCGACGGCGCGCGCTTGCGCAGAATTATTATTCGCAGCAGTTCGCCAATGCGCAACCGGTCCAGGTTGCCAGCAACGACGCTTCTGTGGGCATTCCTGCGCCGTCTCCGGTCACGAATGCACCTCTCCCGGCTCCGCAGACAGCACCTAATGCCGCGCCGACGCCTACGGGGCAATCTGCCGCGAATTTCGACCCGGCGACGGTTACGCCTTCGCAGATGAATGCGTTGCTTGGTGGTGCGCAGCAGCCCTATGTTGATCCTACGGTGACAACCGCGTATCGAGACGGCTCGACAACGCAACCTCCCGCGCCCGCACAGCAAGCGATTGCGGCCCAAACACAGGCAGCGCCCGGTACTGTTACGCCGCCAACGCGGCAACCGCAGCAGCCTGGAGTAATTGCGAACGGTATTACGCCACTCAATCGTCAAAATATCGATCCCGATCTCATCCGCCGTATGGTGCAAAACCCCATTACGCGGCAGACAGGACTTGCGATTGCGCAACAGGTACTTGGCGGTAAGCCAAATAATAGTTGGGATTTTGTCAAGCTTGATGACGGAACACTTGCGCGTGCTAATAAGCAAACCGGCGCTGTTGAAACACTTGGTCAATTCCAGAGCGGCAAGAAAGAGCTGCAAAAAGTTGGTAACGCTCTTTACGATGCTACCACAGGGCAATGGATTGTTGCACCTGAAGGCGCGGGGGCTAATAAGCTCGGTCTTGCTCCTATTTATGGTGTTGACGAGAATGGGAATACAGTCATAGGGCAAACGAGCCAAGACGGAACATTTCATAGAATTGATACGGGCGGCTTCAAACCTGTAGGTAACGTTACGAATACCAATCTCGGGACAGCGATTGAAACGAGAGACAAAGCAGGTAACGTTATCAATCGTACTCCGATCGATCTTGCCGGCAAAACTGCGCAGGAAGCAGCAGGTAAAAATCTTGCAGCTAATCAACAAGCATTGCCCGCTGTTGAAGCGGCGTCTAATCAGTTGCTTACGACAATTGATAGTCTCGCAAATGATCCATATCTCGATAAAACGCTCGGACCAGTCAATAGCAGACTTCCTAACGTTACTGGCGATAGCGAACGAGTGCAGGCGAAAAAAGATCAAATTACCGGTCAAACGTTCTTGCAAGCGTATAACACGTTGCGCGGCGGTGGCGCTATTACCGACATCGAAGGACAGAAAGCAACACAATCGCTCGCACGTCTCAATTCTGCGCAGAACGCAAAAGATTACCGTGACGCACTTAATGAATTCCGTTCGATTGTCGTAAATGCTGCACAACGCGCACGTACGCAAGCCGGTCAATCAGTAGCACCCACAAGTGGTAACAAAACGTCCACAGGCGTAACGTGGAGTGTTGAACAATGACAACACTTAATATTGGCGGAAAGCGCGTTACGGTTGACGATAGTTTTATGCAGCTTTCGCCTGAACAGCAGAATGCAACTGTTGACGAGATTTCAAAATCACTTGGTGGTGCACAACCAGCAGCGCCCGCACCTCAACAACAACCCGAAGTAGTTCCGCAGACTGCCCCTGAAACTTCGGGCCCTCCGGTTACGGCTGCTGATGTAAATCAGGCAAGTGCGAACCTACCCACATATGACGTGTCAGCCGTTTCGGGGAACGTAGCGCAGGCACAGCAGCAACGCGAATGGGACGCGAAACACCCTAATCAAGCATTCGTTAAAGGTAATTTCTTGCCGTTGCGGCGTGATCCTAGCGGGCTGCATTTTGACCCTAGCGCGGGCGTTCTTGGTGCGGCCATTAACGCGTTTAACGCACCCGGTGATGTCTATTCAGGCAATTTGCAGCTCACAGATGAAAGCGGTAATATCACGCCTGATGCGATCGGTAGATCGCTCGAATTCGCGTCCACGTTCAGCCCTGTCAATCCGGCTGTTCGCGCCGGGGGCGGCATTGTGCCAGGTGCTGTAGGAGCCACTGTTGAGCGCCCAGGTATGGAAGCCGCAGCCGCTGCTCAGCGTCTAGGTGTGGACCTTCCGCGCGCTATCGCAAGTGATGCGACGACTATTCAACAAGGCGGTAAAATTCTCTCGAATGTTCCTATTGCAGGAACGCCATTGCGCAATGCATCGCGGAACGCTATTGACCAATTGGGCTTAGCAGCGGATAGGGTGCAGCAAGGTTATGGAACGGGTGATGTACCTACAGCGGGTGCAGCGCTGCGTTCTGGCATTACCGATTTTTCCAAAAATACGCTAGATGCACAGGTAAAAAACAATTATGATTTGGTGGATCAACTTGTTAATAACAATGTCAAGCAGCCTCTTACGTCTACGCAAGAAATGGTTGCTAACCTACAAACAGCAAGAGCAGATGCCGGTTTGCCTACGAATGGAACCGCAACGTCAATCGTTTCTGATGCAGTTAATCGACCCGAAGGACTCAACTACGACGGGGTTAAGCGTCTACGTTCCACGATTGGCGGATATATCCAAAATCCGCAGCTTGCCCCGGCTGGCGCTGACCAAGGCGAATTGAAAGCTATTTACGGTTCGCTGTCTAATGATCTCGGTAACATTGTCAAAGCGTCTGATCACCCGACCGTTGCCGCGAAGCTTGCCGGTCAACCTGCGCCCGAAACGAATGCAGCTTACGAAGCATTTCAAACTGCCAATTCGTTCGCGAAAGCAACAGCGGCAGAACAGAAGCAACTTGACAAAATCATTGCGCCGCAAAGCGATGAAGGGTTGTTCTCGAAAGTCCAGGCAATGGCCGGAAGCAACGCGAGCGCCGATCTTGCGCAGCTAGCACGCGCCCGTAACGCCGTCAGTCCTGATGCATGGGGCGAAGTATCGAGCGCGGTTATTTCCAAAATGGGCCGCGATGCTGATGGTAATTTCTCGCCGGATCGATTTATCACGGCATATGGAAAGCTTTCGCAAAATGGTAAAAACATACTATTCCGTTCCAACGGTAATGACGACATCGCAAACAGCCTTAACGATATCGCTGCCGTCTCGCGCAAGTTCAAGGAACTAAACCAGTATGCTAACCCGTCAGGGACCGGCCAGACCCTAAGCGGCGTCGGCATGGCACAAGGGGCTATAACCGCTCCTGTCTCGACGGTCGGCGGTATTGTCGGCGGTCGGGTACTTGCCACATTGCTTTCCAGGCCAGTTTCGGCTAGAGCTTTAGCAGCATACTCGCGGGCCGTGGATGGCGTTGTCTCGAAACCCTCAGTAGCGGCCACAAGAACGCTCGAAAACGCGTCCAAGGGGCTCGCTGCCATTGTGGGCAACACTACCGGCGACAGGCAGCTTTCTCTTACGCTAGCGCCGCAACTTTCCGCAGTCGGCGGCGTGCCAGCACAACAGCGGAACGAATAATTTTACGTTGAAGAATATTAAAATAATTGTGAATGCTATTAGTTTAAACATGGATATCTCACATGGCTGGTTATTGGTCGCAATCTCGATCACAAATCCACGATCTTAACGGCAAACCGCTTATTGGCGCGAAAGCGCTATTTACTAAAGGTGGTACTACCACACCAATTACGGTTTATCAAGATAGTGGTTTGACAACGCCATTATCTAACCCCGTTATTTCTGATGGACAGGGGTTTTTCCCGGCAACTTTTCTTGATGAAGCTGATGACTTTTTTAACGTATCAGTTTCTACAGCACAAGGTGTTGCGCTCTATACAGATATAAGCATTCCAATTATTGGACCAAGCGCGGGCGGTGGTGGTCCACCTCCTACGCCTGTTGATCCTAACGCATTGTTGCAAACCGGTGATATGGTTGTGCGTTACGGTATCGAGTTTCGCCCTGGTCTTGTGAGGCTCAATGGGCGCTCTATTGGCTCCGCTACGTCTGGAGCTACTGAACGCGCTAACGCAGATACGCAAAACCTTTACTATTATCTCTGGAACCTTGACCCTAATATCGTTATTTCGGGTGGCAGAGGAACAAGCGCAGCGGCGGATTTTGCAGCTAACAAACCAATGGTATTGCCCGATTATCGCGGTCGCGTACCTGTTGGTATGGATACAATGGGTAACAGCGCAGCCAATATTACGCCACTTGCTAATTATATGGGATGGTACGGCGGCGAAGCTACCCACACTCTATCTATTGCGGAAATGCCTTCTCACAGTCATGGGCTTACCGATCCGGGTCACTCACATAATTGGGGTAATACAGCTAGGGCTCAAGGACTTAGCGCTGGTAATGTTGGTGCATTCTCTCAAGGTGGTGCGTCACCGGGAGAGTTGTCTACTGCTAGTTCTTACACTGGTATCACCATGGCAAGCACTGGCAGCGGAAATCCTCATAACAACTTGCAACCGTGCAAAGTGGTTGCGTTTTATATGAAGTTGTAAAATATGTATATTGGGACGATAGAACCTGTATCTAACAGAGCCGACTGGTTTTTAACACTTGAGCTTATTGACGACGACACCGGTCTTGAGCTCGATGATTTGACTGATGTTACATTTAACCTTCAGGTGCGCACAATCCCCCGGCAGGGTGCATTAGGCTGGCAACGTTCGCCACTAAACGATTATTATGGCGTCCAGGGTTATAATTGTGGGCAAATAGTTCTCAAAGCTGTTAGCGGTGACGAACACGTTACTACGGTTGGTGGTGTTGTTGAATTTCATTTTACTGCACTCGAAATGTCTAAACTTGTTCAGGGTGCCTATGAAATAGGATTGACTGCCACCAAAGACAATATAACCGATCAAGAAATTATTGCAACATTACCGATAGTAGATGGAATTGTTAGATGAGCAATAGAACTGCATTGCGTGTTAGAACCCTACCAAGGTTTCCTATTAGCATTAAAGGTACTAATGGTATAACCGTTGTTAAAGACGGCGTTAATGTTGTTGTCAAGCCCGATTATGGTGCTCTGGTGCAGGCTAATGATATTACCGATCCAGATAATACATTTATGAATTTGTGGAATAGCACGGCAGACGTTTATAGCCGTTACTCATTTTCTGATTTTGTTGAGAATGTACAAAATGTTGTTCTCGGTCCTGTACAGCTCGCATTTGCGGACGTTGCAACGGCTACTGCTTCCGTTGTTCCAGCTAACACCAATCGTATTCGTACTCAAGTTTATTCCATTGCTAGCGGAAAGGGCGGTGCTTATTATCGGCCTAGTGATGCAGGCGAAGTTACCAAATATCCTACGCGTGGTTGGTTTACAACTAATAGCGGAACTAAGTATTGGCTACTTGATGAAGTTCTTCCTACAGCATTTATGTTTGGTGCGTATGCTGATGGCGTTACGGATGATACGCAAGCGCTACAGGCGCTATTGAACTTCTATTCGCCTCCCGCGCAAATTCCGCCAGCAAATCGAAATGATGCAATGGCGGGCGGTGGTATTGTTCTTATCCCACGCGGCCTCTATCGCACGACACAACCGCTTCGCCAGAACGCCTTTGTTCGTATCCTTGGACAGGGTGAAGTACAATTTCCACAACCTTTTACGCTTCCCGGTAATCAGGTTGCATCGCCTAATGCTACGATCATCATGCCGGATTTTGCTCCGGCGGATCGTACGTACGGTGTTGGTATTCAGACAAGCCCGTATGTTCTAACGCTTGTTGGTGCGTCTGCTGGTCTTACGGGCCAAGTTGTGGGTACTCAGTTTAAGAGCATTCAATCACTAGAAATCAGCGGAACCGATATCGATAATGGTTGCATCAGTTACTGCGAAGGCGCTGATATATCTAATTTGACGATTTGGCCAGTTAATCAAATATTCGCGGGTATTCGTTGGACTGCCGCAGCCGGTTCGCGTTTGAGCCAAGTTTCGATTAGAAATGTAAATCGCGGTATTATGACCGAAAGCGCTTGGGAAAGCGAAATTCATTTTCCACGTGTTTATGATTTTAGTGATTACGGCATTTACAATGGTGGTAATCTGCATGCCGTTCAAATTCTCGGCGGCTGGATACATGCAGGCAACCGCGTCTTGAATGGTCTAAGCGGTGGTGTTTGGACTGTAAAACCTGTAGGTATTTTTGCTAATTACTTTAGCGGATTTGTTGTTAATGCTACAGCTGTAGACGAATGCTTTACTGCTTTCTCACTATCTCTCGGCTCGGGTGCAAGATTAATAGGCATTCATTCAGAGAGAACGCTAGGTACTTGGCTAATAACTAACGGAGCGTACAACATATCCGCCTCCGGCTGCGCGATGATACAAAATGTAATTGATGCCAGAACCTTTACTAATTCGCTTGTATGGGATGGTAATGATTGTAGCGTCGATATTGATGTTATATGCAATGTTACCGGGTCTGGTCCAGCAGCTAACCCAGGCAAGACCTACTTTCAGGGCACTAACCCGAATACGGGTGCAGCAACTAATTTGTCGTTTGGAACGGGTAACAACGTTTCAGCTATTTTCAGAAACATGCCGAAATTAGCGGCTGATGCTAGCCGCGTTAACCGTTTAACTGGTAATATTTGTTTCATAAATGATAACGGTATATATCAAATTGGCGGTTCGGCAAATTCTAACTCTTATGTTACCGAAGTCGATATACGTGGTGATGCTGGCGTTCAGCGTGTGATTAATCGTAAAATTAATGGTGTGCGTTCTTTTTACGAAATAGAAACTGCTACCACTTGGAAAGTATTTGAAGATACTACTAATACCTTGCTTACTGGATTTGATGGTGCTGATAATAGTATTTTCTTTGGTGGGGGTGCAAAATTACTTGCTACATTTGGAACGCCTGAGACGTTTACAGATGGTCCCCCTGGGTCTATTTGCGTAGACACAGCAAATTTCAGAATATTCACAAAAACCACGGCGGCGGGTACCTTGACAGGTTGGCGTCCTATGCTGCCTCACTTGCAAGGCACTACCGCTAATCGCCCCACTACACAATTGTTTACAGGTATGATGTATTTCGACACAACGCTTAATAAGCCGATCTGGAGAAATGCTGCTAATACTGGATGGGTTGATGCAACGGGTACAGCAGCTTAATTTCAATCAGATTTACCCCAATTCGGACCGTTATTTTCGTCTGCGAAAATTGGAATTCGCAATTTAATTGTGTTTTCCATCGTATGCTTGATAAAATCATACGCCTCTCTCATGCGAGGCGTATCGTCTATTACGGAATGGTCAGTTTCATCGTGTACGGTGATTGATGGAACGCCTGTAACATCGTAAACGCCTGATTGCCAGCAAGCGCGCATAGCCGATTTCATGATATCGGGTTCGCTCCCTTGGAACTTGTAGTTCACGCCTCGATATTCGTATGCGCGCCGAATTCCAGCGCCCCACTTGCGTATTGCTAGGTCATATGGAAGCGGCAGCTCTTGGTTATCGAAATCGCGTCGTATCGGTTCCCAATAATTGAAACGAATACGTCTTCCTAATAGGGTTGTGACATATCCATATTGCTGCACTTCCTTACCGATCTCTTCCATAGTCGCTTTGACGTATGGTGCGCCCGCGTGGTAGCTCTTAAAGAAATCCTTAGCTTGTGCTTCGGTCATACCTGATTTATACGCGAGAGATTTCTCAGACTGGCCGTAAAGCAACCCGAAGTTAACGTTCTTAATTGGACGACGCTTTAATTTAATCTCTTCCTCATCCGTCAGAGACCAGCCCATAAGCGGAGCGACGTTTCTGTAAACGTCCATATGATAATCGGTCGTCTTATCGTTACGGTAACGTTCACGAAGCGCTTCAGCAGAGCCATCACCTCTATCGACTGCATAATGTGCGAGCAACCGGTAATGGATTTGCGAGAAATCGAACTTGCGCCATTTAATATGTCCTACATCGGGCACAAAGCATTCGCGCACTTTCTTACCAAGTTTAGACCGTGAAGGAATGTTCTGCAAGTTTGGAGTTGATGACGCAAAGCGCCCTACCATTGTTCCGTTTACATCGCCTTTTAGTTGATGGAATTGTGGGTACAGATAACCGTTTATATGCTGTCCAAATATGTATCCGTCAAAGAACGTGCCCACAATCTTTTCGTGTTCGCGGATTTCGTTGATAAGTGCTGCGGCAGGGTGATCTAGGCCAGCGAGCCATTCCTTGCGAATAATATAATTGCCTGTTTCATCGTTCTTGAGCATTGGAATACCAATGCGCTCAAGAACCGGGCCTATTTGTTGTGTTGCGGTTGAGTGAATTCGTTCGTATTGATAAGCGAATTTCTCGTATAACTCCGCTGTCTCAGTTATCAACTCTTGTCGTATCTGCGCAGCTCGAGCTAGATCGACGCGCACGCCACGGAAGCGCATAGCGACCATGAGCGGTATAAGATCGCATTCCAGCCGAAAGACATTATGCAACCCCTCGTGCCATAATATATGCTCTTGTTGTGCATAAATATCGAGCGGTTGAAGTGCATCACCTTCACCGTAAAAGCCTACGAGTTTGGGAGATGTGCGATAGATTTCACGGCGCAAAAATTTCTCTGGTGTGTTAGGGTACGCTTCACGTATCCAACGATACATTGCGTCTGTTTCTTTACCTCGATTGAGATATTTGTTCGCCATTGCATCGAGGCCGACGAGAGCGTCACTGTCTATCAATGCTTCTGCAAATGAGCAATCAAATAGTCTACCGCCGACACGCACACCTTCAGCTTTGAAAGTGCCGTAGTCATATGTAAGATTAACGCCGATCTTGTCGGTTGGTGTATTGAGTGCGTAATCAGCGAATGCGAGACAATTGCGCACGTCCATATTAAGATGAGGATCAACCTCATGCCGAATAGGAAAATACCATGCCTTGCGCTCTCCATTGAATGCCTCAGCTCCGATAGAGAAGCCCACAATGTGACTATCATTTCTCGCCCATCCCGGCCCGTTATCGGTTAGGCGCAAGTCTTTCGTCTCAGTGTCAAATGAAATGCGCTTTGCTGCTGATAGGTTCGGGAATTCGGTCGGCGGTTGCCAGCCGGTTTCTGGTATTGTGGGTAACGGACGCAGGCGCGCGTCTTTACGCTTAACAAGCGGTTCGTCAAAGAAAAGGCCAGCTTGCATTATTTCATTGCTCGATTTTACGTGGTTTACCTGCTGCTTTCCACGATGCGACGGCCTCTAGCCAACTTTCAGCTTCATCAATAGCGTCTTCTGCTATTCTCACCTCGTGCTCAATTTCTTCATCAGTCATAGCGTTAAAATCCGCTTCATATTCTTTCCACGCTTCCATATCTTACCTCTATTTCATAGCCATAATTACGACGCGAACTTTATCACCTAAGAAAACAGCTTTGTCTTCATTGGTGGTGAAATCAGCTTTACTCACAAACGCGCGTATCTTACTCAACCATTGATGATTGAACGTACGTGTAAACGGTAGCCCATCAACAATGTAGGATGCTCCTTTGTCCGCACTGTCATGCGAACGGATCGAATTGGTTCTGATATGAATTGCGCTTGTTTCGCAGAATGGCGATACTGCGTCAACCGCTGCGTAAAAGTCTGTCGGGATTTGCGTGCAAGCAGACATGTTAAGTCCATTAAGAACCCTTCCGACATCAGGAACCCCCTCTTGATATAATTGCGTGCGCAACCATGCGCCATTTTCAAAATAGAACGTTAGCGATTGATTTTCAGTGAAACCGAATTTCGCGAGCTTCAGCGGTATCTTAGAGATTGCATCGACAAAGGCCATGGGGATGAGCAGCCCTTCGGGCGTACCGAAGCCGTGCCACGCCTCTATTAAGGCTGAACCGTTCGTGCCTACCAGAGAGTGCGACAAGCTTACCAGTGAGGCTCCTAGGACGGTCTGCGCGCCATCTGCGCAGAAGGTTCCAGCCTCGACCGCCGCGCGCTTCCATTCATCCCCCATATCCCATAGCCCAGGATCGGCCTGGACGCGTTCGAGCGCGCCGAGTGGAATGCAGGGCACGAATGCCTTGAAAACGCTCGACGCTACGGAGAGCTGTGCGTTATTTAGCAGAGTAAGCGAGTAAGCGCCGCGAACTTTTTCCAGAGCTTTGATGAAAAGCATTGTATTTGGGCACGCTGGCATTTCTTCGGCGCATGGATATCCAGCCGCAAGAATACCGTTGAAGCCCACAACTTGACCGTCTGCAAACCAACAATGCGATTGATAAGCAGCTTGTGCTTTTGCATCGTCACTTGCGTATTGAGCTATTTTGATGAAGCGAAGCGCCGTAAGCAATTCGCTTTCTTCTTTTGGTTTTCCGGTTCGCGGTTTCGGTGCCATGACTATCTCTTTGCGAACAGAATTTGATACGAGCGCTGGACTGCCGCAGCTTGGTTAACTGCATCGTGCAGGGCGTGGTGTTTTGTCATGAAACCAGGCAGTGAAGTTGGCTTTTCGCGAGCAAGATCGTAAATAGTTCTAGTATCACGGATATTCCAGTATTTCCACGGTGCTTTCATCCATGATCGCGCGTAAGCATTTTCCAGAAGAGGAATATCAAACACAGAACCGTGCGCCCATACGCAATCACAACGATAATCATGGAATAGTTCTGTTAACCGTTTTAGAACTATCTCTAACAGTTCTGGATTATCAAACACCGATTGCGCTTCTGCGCTTTGTTTGCTCCACCATTCAACGGTGCTATCTTGTCGTATGCCGGTATTATCTTTGACGGCAGAATAGTATGTATCGCTCATCTGGGCATTTAGCGCAGTAGGACTAAATATCGCAACCCCGATAGAGCGAATGGCTGAATTCGCAGCTAATCCCCAAGTTTCAGTATCAATCATCATATGCATTTTAGTTTCCTTTAGAATGGTGGTTCTTCCATGTAACGATTACAACCAAACGCCATAATTCTCGCTGGTGGCCTAGCCGGTTGTTGTGGGCAATTTATGCGATCTATACATAATTCATTCTTTTCATCAAATGAAATACAATTAACGCAGCATTTAATATTTGCGTGCAAAGTTTGATCTAACGCTTTCCATAAACGCTCTGATAAATCCCCCAATTCTCTGAGACGATCATCACTCATATTCGCACCTCATAACCTTAGGAAATTGCGTATTCGTATGCACAAGGATTTTCGTAGGAACGCGCAAGCTCGATTGAACTCGCAACGCTTCATCAATAGATTGTGGGCATGGTTCGGAGCTACGTTGCATCCACCACTGTTCCGCTTCAAATCTTGCGCGACCGCCGCTTTCAATATGAACCCATTCTGTAATGGGTAATGTTCGACCTTCAACGCTATACGAAATGCATAAACTGTCAAGCCTGTTCCTGCTTGTGTGTCTACGATAGAACACGCGCCACACATTGAATTCTTCGTAAACAGGTGTAACGTCGCGCAATGGTTCATGCGCTTTATCCGCCTCTTGTTTAATCTTTACTGCGAATTCGAATTCTTCGTTACACATAACGCAATAGCGCGCGCTAATGTGATTGTATCCGCCACAATGATCGCAAATCTTTACGGGCGCATCCCCATTACCTTCACCCTTCTTACGCGGTATGACAGGGTCATTGATAGGGCCAAGCGTCTCAATATTACGCGCATAGTCGAGAACAAGGCAATTCTGCTTAGGAGGAAGATAGTAATTACCTTCAAACGGTCTCGTGCCGCGCCCTAACATCTGTACCCACAAAATGGTTGATTTTGTTAGACGCAACATCATAATTAGGTCAATTTGTGGGTGATCGAAACCAGTGGTAAGCTTTCCGTAATTAACGCACGCTTGGTATTTTCCGGCCTTAAAGTCCAATAATCGTTGGTCGCTTTCGGCTGTTGACATTGGGTATTCTTTGTTACCGGAATGAACAGCCGTTGCGGTAATGCCGACTTCTCGCAGCATGGCAGCGGTTTTCTCAGCATGTTCAATACCTCCGGCGAACACAAGCCAGACATACCTGCTTTCTTTATATCGAGCAGCATCTTGCACAGCCTCCCAAGTTACACGCAATGAAGCCTTCTCAGCCTCTTTCTGAACAAAATCGCCGTTGCTTGCGGTTTTAATACCATTACGCGAAATACCGATAATAGTCTTAGGACTGATGAGCGGAGAAAGCCAGCCTTCTGCTAGCAGTTTATTGAAGGCTTGTAAGCTCGTTAAGTCGTAACAGATATCAGTAAAGATAGGGCCATTCGTAAGCCATCCAAGCCCCATGCGGTAGCCGGTTGCGGTTAGGCCAATGACTTTCATTTTCGGATTAATTGAACGTAGCGCCTCAATGAACATGAGCCATTGAGTTTCATCGCTCGCACTAATCATATGCGCTTCATCAACGAACAAAATATCACGCCATCCGAACGCAAGGGGATTGGCAATCATCGACTGAATGCCGCCATATATAATCGGCTGTTGTGTGTCTCGCTTCTTCAGACCGTCGCTATGAATACCTAGTGGAACACCGGGCCACAGCTCTTCAAGCTTTTTGCCGTTCTGGCGCACAAGCTCTTTCGAATGCGTACCCATGATAAGGCGCTGACCGGGCCAGTGCTGCATAATCAAATAGATCAACAGCGCAAGCACGATACTCTTTCCAGTATTATGGTGTACTGTAAAATCATCGGTCAAGTATAGATGATCTCCACTTAGACTAAATCCGTAGAAGTCATCTTCTGGTAGGTGTTCAACGGTAAACCCTGTGCATAAAACGTCTTTTATCTGTTGACGGGGTTCTGCTACTTTATAATCAATTCTTACAGGTATTCGATCGATATCACCAGATATACATGTTCTATACGCTTTTGAAATAAATTTTCCGTTTAACGTTGCGTCTTTCTCAGAAATATAGGCCGAAAATCCAAGAGATCGAGCAACAAAAATAATATCTTCTATAAACTTTTTAGACACAGACGTTATATCGTAACCGCCTGTTGTGTGATGTCCTTCCGCATCGATAATACCAGCTAATAATTGTAACCGTTGTTCAGTATTTGCTATTTTATACTCATTGGGGATAAATACGGTGTATGAATTACTTCGCCCGAGCCCCATTTTTTCAAATTTAGCATATATCGGATTTTTAGCGCCGCTACGGTAACTAGCAACATAACCGGATGCGGCATTATCCGGCTTATGCGTAACACTAACTCGGCAATCATGCTTTATAGCTTCTTGATAAAAAGCATCAGCAAGTTCTTGTTCACTAGCAGTGAAAGTAACGGTGCCATTAGCCAGCGACCCGTCACCTAGCATAATGCCCACAAAATAAGGGTCGAGTGTTTGCCATGATGGCCTAAATTCCACGCTAGTTCGACGCAGTTTGCGCACGTGTTTGAACCACTTTGTTCCTTCGCAATATTTACGAACTGTTATATTTTCGTAACGTTCCTCGTGACAGGGTGAGCCGGAGCCCTCCTTAACCTTTTTAACGTTAAGAATGTGGTCTATGTTTACAATAAACGGTTCACCCTTTGTGGGTATGATGCGCGCCATCTCTTGACGCCCGCGAGCAAGTGCGAGTACTTCACGAGGCTGACTATCTGGTCCCATAAGCTTATCACCGACGTGTACATCTTGAACAAGTTTGACGCTGCCGTCAAACATTAGAATGCGCGCGTCTTTAGCGTGGCAGCCGGTAGGCATTAGTATTAACGGATTGCCACGCTTTTGCTGTTCGTTGTAATAATCGAATACAGAATTAACCGCGTCCCATTGATAATAACGCGGATCAACTAGAAATGAAGTTGACGATTGCAGCGCTAAATTCACTTAATAGCCTCATATTGTGGGCACGCTTGCATAATTTCTTTTTCGCCTGGAATAGCGAGTTGCCAATAAGAGCAACCGAATTTACCGTTATCAATAGGTGTAACGTGAACACATGAACGGCAGTTACGATCTGGTTGATCGCCTAGATGGCATATGCCCACAAAGTCACAACGCTTGCAAACATGAAACGCGGGGCTTTCTGCGATCTTAGCGGGGCGAACGCGGCTTGTCTTTACAGTTTCCGCCAAACGCATTGCACGATTAGCCGTATCATCGTCGCGAGGAATGATTTCCACATAAATATCGCTGTCATCCTTGCAAACCGCGATAAGCAGTGTGAATGGTAAGTTGAATGCTTGCATATAGATGCACGCTTGAACATAATATTCGTACTCGGTAATTTTGACGCTCTGCTTATTAACGAGCGCACCAAATCGTCGCTTATTGTAGCTCTTCGCTTCAACGTTTCCCCAAGCCCCATTACAATAATCAGGATGCCGTCCTACAGCGTCAAGATAAGCGCTAATGTGTCCATCAAGCGCTTTGAAATTCCATTGCTCGAATTTTGTACCAATCTTTGAAGGGTCTTTATCGAGAATTTCCCATCCGGCTTTACGCAGCCAATCCATAATTGGCGCTTCGAACGCCGAGCCACTTCCGAAGATACGACCTATGCGCCCATCAATAGGATTGCGCTTAACCCAACGGTAAGCGTACCAAAGCGCAGCAACGCATTCACTGCCAAGATTTGAAGGCTTGATACGCCATGAGAATTTTGCGGGTTGTTCGGTGACGGTATCGATTTGCGCTTTTATCTTATCGGCAATGAGCCGCGTAGCGCCTGGAATAGATAAATCGTGCATAGCAACCTTCGAAATAAATTGGTTGCCAGTCTAGGGCTCGAACCTAGATAAGCGCGCTCAAAACACGCTGTCCTACCATTGAACGAACTGGCAATAAAAGAGGGGCGACAGTTGAGCAAGGAAACCGTCGCCCCTCAGCGCTCTAGCTTAGATGGTCCCTATAAGCGAGCGCTATTACTGGTTCCAGCCGGGGCCATTACCGTTGTTGTTTTGCTGGAACTGACCACCGAATTGTCCGGCGTTCTGCTGCTGGTTCGGATTAAAGCCTGCGCCGTTGTTCTGCGCCTGCTGAAAGTTTCCGTTGTTGCCAGCGTTCGAGAAGCCGCCGTTTCCTTGCGCGCCTTGTGAGCCAGCTCCACCAGTCTGCTGAGAGAAATTCTGGCCTTGAGGCTGCTGTTGCTGTTGGTTTCCCCATCCGGCATTGCCTCCTGCTTGCTGGCCTTGAGCCTGATTACCACCCATAACGCCCTTTCCGGCTTCCTTGGCGCTGTTGCCGTTTACGTCAAGGATTTTCGACACTTTCGTTGCTTGTGGGTACTGTTCCGTAGCATCTGATACGATAACGACGCGGAAGGGCTTATTATGCCATTCGGCACTGTTGCCCACACGAATATGACCGGTGACGTGAGCGATAGCGCTCATTTGGCCGAAACCAATCTCAACCGCTTTCTGCTTCGGATTTGCAACGTTGATTGAGAAATCATGGTTACGGCCCTGTACCGGCCCTTCAAGACCTTGCAGCGTCAACTCAAGGCGCGTACCGTCTTTTGCGTTTGTTTCCTTACCTTCACTCGCAACGATCTGGCAAAGCCAGCCCTTGCTATCGGAAATGGGGAAATAAGAGCGACCTACGCCTTCATCCGGCGCAATAGTAGAGAAGTCTGTGTTAAGCTGATAACCCATAGCTGTTTTCCTTGTTAGCTGTTGGACATGCACTTAGCGAACAGCGCCGACAAATCGGGCGGCTCGAATTGGTTTAGCTTGCCAGTACGATCACGGCAATAACTATCGAACGAAGAATGGCATTGAAAAGAGCGCGTCGGGCCAACGCCTGGAACTGAATGAATTCCAATGTCAATAATTTCATCGTAAAGATGAGGAACTTTGACGTTAAGGTCGTTACCCGGAAAATATGGCTTGCGCTTGCCGCCGTCACCTTCTGTGCGCTCTACAGTCTGCTTGCAGATAAGGTATGTGTGTTTGTTCTGCAAGTAATAAAGCTTGTGCAGAATGTCGCCTACTTCCTCAGCCATCAATCCGTAAAGCTTCAAACCATGCTGAACTTTCTTTGGATTGTCGCGAAGATAGATTTCGCACATCTGAGAGACGCTGTCTACGCCTGCTGTATCGTAATTGCGTGTTTCGGCGGAATTGAACAACCACTTAAACCAGTCGTCAATTTTCGCCCATGTCGGCGCTTGATATGTGGGCACTGTCGATGTTGCCATAGACAGCAACCCAGGCTCGACCGCAAGCAGGCAGGGGCGCGGCGCTGTGTTCATAATCGGAGTTTTACCGGAGCCGGGAGGGCCGTAACCTAGCGCCTTAACGCCGTAATTCTTCGCGAATTCGCGTGCTTCTTTGAAATCAGCTTGCGTTACCATTTACTCTAATGCTCCAATACCTGATATCTCGTCGCGCAAATGATCTGCTATTTCAGGCGAAAGCCAAAGCGTTTCAACAGCGCTATCAATTATCTTAATCGCATCATTGCGAAAATCGCAAGCTTTTTCTTCTGCCAGTTCTTCAACAACACCGTCAAGAAATAAATCGTGGTTATTGACGCAATCAATTGCATCCAAACGCCAGCCGCTCAATGGTGCTGTAATGATGGCAAAAGGCTTGCCATCATATTCTATAACGTCGCCAACGATTGTTAGCATCACGCGTTCCTCAAAACCGTTAACATATCTCGATCATTGTGAGTATCACCATTTTCATCAACTGAACATGCAATCCCACTAGCATAATCAATAGTGAGGATACTGCATGCAGGAATATCAATTCCATCGGCAGGGGCAAAATCGTAAAGCTGCATCCCTTCGATCCCGATATCATCCCACCCCGTGTAGGTTCCTATAATTACTCCAAGGAACTGAAATTCTGTGCGCCCTTCGTCCATTGCATTACCCCTTAACAGGCTTGAATTCAAGCGTCTTCGTTGCGGGCTTGATTGTCAGCACTTCGTTAATCATAGACTTCTGACGATCAGTAAGCAATTTGTAATTGCTCAACGAAAGCTCAGGCTTCCAATTGACAAGACGCTCTGCAATAACATTGCCGCCTTCCTGAGACGCTTCGATACGATCCAATGCCTTTTCGACAAGATCAGCATTACCAAGCGAATACGAAAGCTTGTGAACGATCTTCAGTTGACCAATCGGTGTTTCGACATTTTCAGTACCCGCATAATCAGGGTCTTTAATGTCACTGAACAATTCGACAAGTTCATTGCGCAGCAACAGCTCATTCGCCTTAGCAAGCTCAAGAGCTGCTTTAGCGTTGTTCCAATCCGCAATCTTTTGGAGCTTTGCATTATTTAGCGTTGTCTGCGCTGCTGTTGCTCCCCATGCGCCAAAATTCGCATTCATGATCGTAACCCCTTGTTGCTCGTTACGTTGTTGATGATTTGGTTCTATCGGGCGCGCATCATAGTGTCAACTAGAAATTTTAGAGAAAACCAAAAATTTGTTGACGCGGCGCAAGCTCACGCATAAGCCTACAGCATACCCACGATGTCGATTTGAGGCAAATCTATATGCAGATTGAAATTAAACCGGAGGCACTAACCCTAGTGCGCTCCGCATTGAAGGCTCGACGCCTGTTAGCGCTCTCTAAACAAACCGGTATCTCGTATCACATTCTATACAACGCTGCGAAGGATGGTGGAGCCGATGTTCTCGACGCCGAACACTGCCAAATGATCCTTGAACACTTGACCGGTAAGAAACTGGAATTGCGCTAATCATGTCATACGAAAACATTCCCGGCGAACTAAAGCGCATTCCGAATTGGCTTGTTTGGCGCGCTGAACATCTCTCAAACGGTAAGACAACGAAAATCCCGATACAATCGCGCAACGGTTGGGGCGCTGACGTAACGAATAGCGCGCATCTATCGTCATTCGAGGAAGCCGTTAACGCAACTCGAAATGAAGGTGTATCCGGTATCGGTTTCGCATTTACCGAACATGATGAATATGGAGGCATTGATTATGACAATTGCGCCGATCCTGAAAAATGGCCGCGTTACGAAAAAATCCTTACTGCATTCAACAGCTATACCGAATACTCACCTAGTGGAAATGGATTGCATACAATCATTAAGGCGCGAACCCCAAACGGTCGTAGACGCGACGGTGTTGAACTTTACACGTCCGGAAGATTTTTTACATTTACAGGAAATATTTACGGTGCGCCCAAACCGATTGCTGAGCGACAATCGCTGGCACTGCAACTTTACAATGAAATGGGCAACGGTGCCGACATTTCCGAACACTATCTAGGCGACGCCTCTCCTAAGCATTGGGATGAGGAAGTTATCGCAATGGCATCCAATGCGTCTAATGGCACCTTATTCCAGGCGCTCATGAATGGCGACTGGCAATCTTGTGGGTACCCTTCGCAATCCGAAGCCGATCAAGCACTTATGAATATTATCGTGTTTTACACGAAAAACAGAGCGCAAGCGGCACGCATATTCAAATCAAGCGGTCTTGGACAACGAGAGAAAGCACAGCGTTATAAATATCTTGAATACACGATGGATAAGGCATTCGATCAGACACTACCACCAATCAATCTTGATAATCTGATCAATCAAATTAACGACGCGATAGCGGCGAAGAAAGCGCAACCGGTCCAACAACAGCAAGCTAATGCTTCGCACACCAATATTGATTTAGATTTATGGAAGCGTGAACGACCGCCTGGGCTTATGGGCGAAATGGTTGATTATTTTCTCGCGCAATCGCAGCTTCCCGTTTACGAGATTTCCCTTGCGGCGGCGCTCGGCCTCATGGCCGGTATATGCGGTCGAGCCTACAATATCAATCGGTCGGGCTTGAACCTCTATATCATGCTCCTAGCGGGGACAGGGAGGGGCAAGGACGCGATGAAGACCGGGATTAGCAGTCTGGTATCAGCCGTGGCAAAAGAGGACGTAGGAGGCCAGAAATTTGAAGCGGCCCTAGAATTCCTTGGTCCTAGGAACGCGGTCTCAGGTGCTGGCCTCCTGAAGCATATCGCGAAGTTTGAAGCGCCGTCATACGTAAGCCTAACCGGCGAAATCGGTAAGCGTTTTAAGCAGTTAACTGATAAGAACGCAAACACGGCGGATAAAACATTCACAACTGCGCTTCTCGATCTGTACACCGCAGCTAAGCATGATGAACCATTCATGGGCACGTCATATAGTCAAGAGAAAGACAGCATCAAAACCGTAATGTCGCCCGCGTTCACATGGTTAGGTGAAGGCGAACCTATCGGCTTCTATGATGCTCTTTCAGATAGCAACATTTCCGAAGGTTTGATACCGCGTTTCATTATTATTGAATATGCAGGCGCTCGCGTCGATGATAATGATGACATGCATAGAGCATCACCTCCATACGCGCTCATAAGAAACACTAAACAGCTTATGGAACTGGCGTTATCCAATAATCAGCAGAACAACGTAATCGTTCCAACGTTTACGCCAGACGGCGAAGCGCGCCATAAATTCTATCGTAAATTCTGCCGTGATAGAATGGATGAATTAGATGGAACGCCAGTAGGCCAATTGTGGAACCGTTCGCACCTTAACATTATTCGAGTTGCCGCATTGTTGTCTATTGCCCACAATATGGCACAGCCGGTTATCACAGCAAAAATGGTTGATTGGGCCGCTTCGCTCGTAATGACTAATTCGTATCGCCTTACCGACAAATTCAGCCGGGGTATTGTTGGCGGTGGTGATATGAGTAAGGCACTTACTAAGCTAGCTAAAATTGTTGTTGGGTTCCATAATGGTACGATTAGGCAAGATAATGCGCGAGAAACAAAATGCGTAAATGAAGGGTGCATATCGCGATCTATGTTCTCTCGCAACTGTCTAACTAATCACCCGTTTAAGGACGATAAAAATATGCTAACTGCCGCTATAGCAGAATTAGTTAAGCTTGGAGCGCTTCATCAAATAACCGAAGAAGGCAGTCGCGCTGAGATTTATCAGATACGTTACATGGAATGGTTTCTACGTAATGCAACAGATTGAGAGGGGGAAAATATTGAATATTGAAATTATTGAGGGGACCCCCCTGCACCCCTACCCCCTCCCCTCTCTATCCTTCAATATTTCAATAATTTCAATAAATATAGTATAAGTGTATGTAAAGTAAGGATTTTTGTGTTATTGACGTTGTCAATATGCATCAAGCGAATTTCAATAAGTTAATGATTGAAATCGTAATGAAAATAGCGTAATCCTAAAAATAACAACGATTTTTGGAATTACGAGAATTAGACAACGAGAAAGGAAACGTTCTGTGACTACAATGGCGATAAATAAAATATTCGTTATTTATAGGAATATGGGAAAAGAAATCGTGGGCTATGTTCCTCAGTGGTTTGATAATGGTACTGCGCTATTGATACCAACTTTTGGTGCCGAATCAATTCCTATCATTGTTCCAATAGATCAATTGACCGTGCAACGATGAATAAAGCGTAAAGCGTATTGACATTACGGAAGTTAAAGCGTATAGATTACGCATAGAAAACGAGAGGATTACGGATATGTTTAACAAGCTTGAAACGATTGTCGCTATTTTCTTCGCTGCAAGAGCTGGTACAGATAATTATGGTAAAATTGGCGATTGGTGGGTGCGTTCACCTCTTGGCGTTTACAAAGTAGTTAGGCTAATTAGCCAAGACACGCATGGGTGGACTGACGACGAAATTGAACTTTGCGTTCGCAAGTTTATCGATTTTATCGAAGAGTGCCATTATTAATTGTGGGCATTACGTATTGACGACAGCGATGACAGGAGATTATGCGATGACCAATATATTTCACAAAGAATTAACTAAAGAACAAATATCACAACCTCAATTTGTTATTGAATTCCTAATTGCTCAATTACACACGATTGAACATTTGCAGGATCGAGAAACAATTGCGAAAATTGAGAAAATTTATTGTAAGAAAAATAGAAAACGTTATTGACAACAGCGCAGAAACTGATATGTTGTGTTTATCGAAACGGAGATGACGGAAATGATTTTTACCAAAGATGGCTACTATCAGAGCAGAATTCGCAGTAATGAACTTGCAGTCAAATTGCGCGCTGGAATTGCTAATGAAGATGAGGAATTTGAATTCTCAGCGCGGGATCGAGCTGAGAATGATTTCAAGCGAGCTAACCCGCATGAATTTAAGAAATGGACTGGTGATAAATCTTGTGATGAATTGGGGCTTATGCCTTGAGGTTGACTAAGGCTAAAGGCTTCGACCATTGTTCTTAATTAATGGAGAGCGAAATGACAACGATGATTGAACGAGTTGCTAGGGCTATTCACGATAATATTTTTACCAAAACGCAAGGAATGAGTTTGCAGAGTGAACTATGCTTTGAAGTGGCCCGTGCTGCTATCGAAGCGATGCGCGAGCCTACGGAACAGATGATAATTGATGCTATGTTTAATGATTTGAACGACAATTTAAGTTATAGCCAAGTTCGCGAGTATTATATGCAATTTATTATCGCTGCGTTGAAGGAAGAGTGATATGAAATCTCTTGAGCAGTTAATGCGCAATCCTCCCGCAAAGGCGTGTTATCAGTGCTGGCACATTTGGTACAATGCGAAACGTGTTTGCGGTTATTGCGGATACGAATTTTATCCAAAACGTGAAAAACCTATTGACAACAATTTAAAGCGAGAGTAAATTACGAACATCAACAACGCAATGGAGTTATGGAAATGGAACGTACTGAATTCAAATCCTTGAAGAATGTGGCGCTTACACTTAAAATTGCTGATGACGCAGATGAAGTAGTACTAAGCGGATACGCTTATTGCGATGATATTCTTCTGATTAATAGTCATGGTGAGGTCGTTGCTTGTGTCAGTCCCGATAACTTTTTCGATCAGTTTGGAAACAGGTTTTCATACGCGAGCTAAGGTGAGCGCCTTCGGGCGCTTTTCTTAACTAACGGAGAGATGACGATGATTAAATTTTATCATGAGCGCGATTTTCTTCCATATGATCGCAGATTGCCTTATGATGCTGAACATTATCAGCAGTTAGGCGCTGATTGGCATGGAGATTATATAGCTGAGCGAGATATTAGTTCAACACCAACATTTATTGAAGCTTCCGCGAATAATGCTTCAATGGTTTATGCGAAAGCGCGTTACGCAATGGGTATTCGCGAAAAAGATTATGATAATCCATTGATTATTAACTGACAGCGTAATTCAACCGCGCTATAACAAAGCTACATTCAATTGAGGGAAACGAAAATGGCTTGGGAAATTCAGAATGTCAATGGTCTCGTGCTTGCTGATATTCATTTCGATCGTCGTGGAAATGTTGGCGAAATCGAATGGCAGGAAATTGGAATTGTCTACAATGACGAAGAAGAGCTTGAGATTGATCTTGCGCTTGCTCAAGGCGCAGGATATGATTGCAAAGTGATTTTCGTTAACGGTGCTAATAGGAGGATGGCGTGATGATGTCACATGACTTAGCAAAACTGCTATTGGACAGTGAGAATTTGCCAGTTGCCACACACGCTAACAATCATACTAATTGCGGTGCTGTCAAAGTTGGTGTTATGCACTCCGAATTTGCATCTGACGGGAAATTAGTGGTAATAGGTAACTTCTCGCGGATGCGTATTAACTACCCAAATGAATATGTTACTGATATGTGGTACGGCGAAGTGCCAGAGGATTGGGTTAAATGAAACCTCTCATGTTCTTTTACGTTGCAGCCGCTGCGGTTTCGATCTATTATCTCGCAAGCTTACAAGCCGACGCGATGACGGAGTGCAACAAGACACAGTCATGGGATGTGTGCTTTCAGGAGTTGAATAGGTGAGAGGCTATCAATACGTGATAATGTATATTTGGAAGCCAACTATCTATTACAATGAGATTGGCGTTTATGGACAGGCTCGCGCCCCTACCGGCGCATCGTACACGTATTACGCAGGCTCAACGCTAGGATTGGATGGTGTGGAATGAACCGTTACGATACAAACGCAGCTTGGACGGGTTATGCTATCTTCAAAGATGGCGTTCCTTTCCAGGCTGCTTATCGCGTGTTCGGCCCTAAGCGACGTGACGGTCTCGACAACTCGCGTTGTTGGTTATTGACCGTTGACGGGCCAATGCCGTTCGACATTGCTAGATTTGTTATGGTAGCGTTTGCGAAGGAAGTAGCAACGGAGTGGTTTGGAAGATGAGAACATCATTTAGAAAAGTAATAGGAGAATTTGATAGGATTACTATTGCGTCTTCATATAATAGTGAATGGCTTGATATCCAAATAGAAATAGGGAATGGTCAAGTCGTAGTAAATAGAATTTGCCTCCGCAGCGATGATGCGGTGGGCGATCTTTATTACGCGCTTGGTTGCTACTTAAAACACATAAAGGAAAACAAATGACGAGATACAGCGCACAAGTTAAGGCTATGTTTGTAGTCGAATTTGATGACGACGGCGAACTTGATTTGAAAGATCAAGCTCACGATGCGGCGTCATTGATCGTTGATAGTAGTGTGGTCGACATTGTGATTTGTGATGTAGAGAAAATTACAGATGAATAAGCTTACAAAATTCAAAGTTCACTATAAGCGCGAAACGCTTGAAGGTGAGCCAGTGCGCGGTTTCATTCGCGTTGATGCGAAATCGCCAGAAGAGGCTGACGCTAAAGTGCGTGAGGAAATCCCGCGCGTGATTATTCTCAAGACGAAAGTGGATAAAGAGAAATGAAAAATAAGAAAAAGATTAAAGAGACGCTTTTGTCTTATGGTTTAGCACAAATGGATAAATCGTTTGAAAAAGCATACGGGTTAAAAGTTGTTACCGAATGGGATATAATTGAAGAACGCTACGTTACACGTTGCGAAAGCGAACTTTCGTCAGAACATAATGCTTTTCTTTCTGGATATAGTAAAGCATTAGTTGATATGTTTATTGCTGCGAGGTTGTGATGCACGAAGTTTACGTTACACTCACTGATGAAGATATCGAAGCCGCTATAATTGGCTATATTCAACAGAAGACAGGCAGAATACACGAGGCTCAAATATTGATAACTATAGGTCGCTCCGCTAAACGCGGCGATGGGTTAGGTGTCAAAGCTAGTGTAAGCGGATTGGTTCGTGATGAGCGTCCTTGACTGTATAGCGTATATGGCTCTAGGATGCGTCATCGCTCAATTATTGTGGGCATGAGAGGAATTGTTATGGCGAGACGTAAATACGGAATAGGTGGCAAAAGAGGGCATAGATTAATAATTCTCTATAAACTTGTTCTAGACAGCAAACACTTTACCGGTGATGATATGGATGCTATGGTGCTTGCATCTGTGTTAATCGACGCATTGATTGCTGATGAAAATAGAAAGGAATAACCATGTCTTGGGATAATGTGAAACCGCCAGTGTCCACGGATGGATGGGGCACAGCGCTGCCAGCGAAACAGGTGCTAACTCAATCAATCAATGCGCAAGTTGAAACTGCTGCAGTTGAAAACGCACTACGCAATGACGAATGGACGCAGACTGCACATGATGAGTGGCAGAAAGATATTCCCGCTGGCACCACTGTAACTGAAGACGTTGTGAAAGGGTGGGTCGTTCCTCCTACTGGCATGCTGCCGACACCGGATTGGGCTATGACTGTTGATCCAGGGTATAGCGATACTTATTATCCCCCGCGCGATAATGAGCGCATCGAAGAACTTCGCGAAGCCATTTGGACCGCAAACGCACTCGATAGCGCTAACACAAAAGCGGGCGTCGTTAACGCACTGAGCGGAAACAAAGATCACTTCAACATCGATCAAGATGGCGAGCTTACGCGGCTTCAAGAGATTACGAAATCTGTAGCTCCTGGGCCGCATGGCTATTATATTGCGTACCACAATGGACGCTGGTTGCACGCGATCTTGAGCGGTCCTTACGAAAGCAAAGACGCTGCGATGCTGCAAGCACCAAAAGCATTCGACGTGATGACGAATGACGCGGCGTTTAAACTTGCGTTCGAGAATACGTTTGACCGCAACGGAATTTATTGTGCCGAAATTCCGCTATCTGCGAAACGTCATGGTGCTTATGGAGTGTTGAGAGATGGATAAACAACAACAACAACAAGAGCGAGAGTTGCATAAGGCTATCGATAGCGTGCTTATTGATAATCTAAGTCCTTTAGTTAATCGTGCGGGAATTATCGGTTTGCGCGAGCTTATTCTTGATGCGATAGATAATGCGCATTTCGACATTGTTCGTAAATCTGTAATCCATGCGCCTGATGCTAACGGTCGTGATTTATTCAAGAATGAGGTTAAGCAGAAACCGATAGCGGGGAAACAAGGTAAAGTTCTGATTACGGATGATTATAACAAAGCTGCTGATGCTGTTGAATGGGAGGACAAAACCACGGATGCTCGGCGGAAGAGTATAGACTGAGTTTGTAATTGATGATAACTCTAATGGCGCGTCGATTGTGGCGCGCTTTTCTTTTGGAGAAAATTATGACCTTACATGATAGCACTTTCGAGTACCTTAAACCTTCTGACAAGCAAATCGCAGAAATGGCCGTATTGCGTGAAGCGTCGAAACAACACGCGACATTGTTGGATAGAATTCTTCCTGATGGCCCCGACAAAACATATATTCTGCGCAAATTTAGAGAACTGTGCATGTGGAATAACGTTGCACTAACTCGCTTGCCAGATGGCACGCCGCGTGAATAAATAACAATTGACAAACGCTAAACAGCGCAATAAACATTGGCAGTCAACAACGAAAGGATTGCCAATGTTTGGAATTAACAAGCTCTTCGGAGCGGATGAAATTAAGATTACGAGCGCGCAGGAAGAGGCGCGCGAAGCGCAGAACGTGCTATACCCCAATAGTCCTAAGCGTGAAGTTGGGGCTAACCCGTTACTTGCAGCACCTTATGGCTCTTCGGGCGAAACATCTACACCTAAGCCTACGCGCCCCGGCGACACACCGCCCCGCGCTTTTGTGGGCAAGACGCTCGATCAGCTCAAGAAAACGCAAGAGAGTTACGTTGCCGAGCGCGATCTCCTAGCCAAAGACATCCAGAAGCTCACAGAAGAGCATTGGCAGGTTATCCGGTCCTTGACCGCGATTAATGCTGCCATTGCATCTCTTGAGGCTCCTGAAGTCCAAGTGGATACGCAGAAGCTTGAAGACGAGCTAGCCAATGTCGGAACCGTCTAACCGCGAACTGTGTGCAGCGTTTCGGGAGCTGCTGACGACCGGCTTCTACGCCGATCCATCAGTTAACCCCGATGAAGCGCTGCGCATCACGAAACCGTGGCGCGGTGAAGTGTGGAAAGCTTTCCGCGAACTTGAAGATAGATTGTGCCCTCTTGAGGCTCTAGACAGGGAACGTAAGAAGAATGCGTAAATTTTGGTGCAAACTATTTCATCGCAAATGGTGGATTTACCATTGGGGTGCGTATATTCGCGTTCGTCATTGTTCAAAGTGTGAGATAACGCATTATGATTAATTGCCCACATTGTGGCGGAGAATTAGCGAGTGATCCCGAAGGTTTCGAAAAGCTATCTCCGCAACAAGCGAGAATATTTAGGCTATTTCTTAATCGTCCTACTCGAATATGGACCAATGAGGATATTGTGAATGCAATTTATGCTAACCGGCGCAATGGCGGTCCAACGTATGCGGCGGATAATGTAGCAGTGCAGATATATCGAATACGTAAGCATATTGGTAACGTTATTGAGACGACGAAATCAGGATACCGCTTGCGTTTATCGGAATTATCGCGTATTAATGGCAAATCAACAACGGAGAATGAAGCGAAATGAGAAGTGTAATTATTCAAATGCTCGGCGGCGCAACGCCTGACGAATATACTGCAATCATTGCGGCGCATGGAAATGCAACTATGCTTAAAAATCAGTATCAAGAGCGCGCATTGAAATACGAACGCGCGCTTGAAGAAATGGAAAATAACTACATTCAGGCTGCAATGCAAGCTGAGCAACTGCTTGAACGCTTGCGTCAAGCTGAGGAACAGCTTGCGAATAAAGAGCAAGAGCGTGCGAATGCTTCGGAGGGGTGGACGAAAGAACGCAAGGATCATCTGCAAACGCTAGACCAGTATAATTTTGTTATTGTCGAGCGCGATACGTACAAAACGAAGTTGACCGAAGCCGAGCGCCACATTGCAGAACTGAATACGCTTATTGCGAAAGAGAGCGACGGTAGCGATATTGAATTCTTCATCCAGGGCGGAAATCCCGCTAAAGGTCGCGCAGGTTCTCGCACACCGTTGCGTCTATTTATGACAGGCGTTCAAGGTGGTGTTGAGCATCATGTCGAATTGCGTTCGCTTAGCTATTCGAAGACAAATCGCGAAATTCTTGAGGAAATCATGAAGCTTGCGAATAAGGTTGTTCGTGGTTAATTTCAACAGTGCCTGCTTAATTGTGGGCACTCTTTTCTTGCGAGGACGATATGCTAATTACTCGTAGTCAGCGGCGCGCGTTAAAGCGATTGCTAGATTGCCACAATCAATGGCCTGGATATCGTGGATTCCGTGCGTTTATGCTAGGCAGCAATACGGCCTCTGTACTGCTAAAATTGCAAAATACCGACTTGGTTAAAATAGACAAGAGTAACGCGAGTATGTTTTACTATTCTATAACCGATGCGGGGAAAGAGGCGATTAAATGACACCCGATGAACTCGCGAAAGCTGGAACTGAGCATGCGCACCAGAAAGCACTTTTCGCATGGGCGAATTGTGCCGCTCTGTATGGGTTTAATGCTGCTGATGATGATCGATCGTATGATCTCAAATTAAGGCAACAGTTAATTGCCGGGGCATGGGCGTGCAATGTTGCTCCTATACCTGCACTGTCGCGACTATTCGCTATTCACAATCAAGGTCACGGCGATGCTATTCGAGGTGGTAGAGCGCGCGCTGAAGGCGTTAAATCTGGTGTTCCTGATATCATGCTTCCGATTCCGCGCGGTAAGTGGCATGGCTTATTTATTGAGCTGAAAAAGCCCAAAACTGGCGTACTCGCTCCATATCAAAGAGAATGGCTCAATTATTTAGATAATGCCGGATATGTGACATATGTTGCTTACGGTTGGCGCGAAGCTGCAAATTTTCTTAAAGATTATTTGAGATAATTGTTGACACTCGCTTTGATGGCTCTATAACTGAACACAGCGACAGACGCTAACGAAATTAAAAGGAAGGAAATAGAAATGACTGTACTTAATGATCTTGTTGCCGCTACCCTTGATCCGACTCGCGGCTTTATGTGGCTTGGTGAAGCCGATTACGCGCCGCTTGTTGAAGCTGGTTACGCTGAAGTAAATGCTACTGTTCCGGGTGCCCCGGTTGAAGGTCAGATTGCAACTCGCGCTACGCAGGCTGGTATTGCTGCCGTTCAGACTATTCCTGTTTCGTCTGGTTTTGGTGTTGATCCTCATAATGCTCCGGTTACGCAGCCGTCCGCTCCTGTCGAGAAAAAGCCGGTCTTTACGTTCGTCAGCGACTTTCAGCCGCCCGCACGTAAGCCGCGTGGTGCTGTTGCCGGTGCTGGCGCTTCCGAAAAGTATCCTTTCGGCGATTTGAAGGCTCCTACGAAGCGCGAAGACGGTTCGATGGATTATACCGGCGCTGTTATTTTCGTTCCGTCCAATACGCATACCAAGGGTGATAAGAAGGGCCAGCTTCGCACTGCCGAAGAAATGGCATTCTCGCTTGTGTCGGCTTGCTCTGCTGCGAACCGCCGTTACGCAACGGTTGTTGGTGAAGAGACCGGTAAGGATGGCAAGCAGCGCAAGAAGTACGAATACTCTCGTGACTTCAAGACCGCGCCGGGTGAACAGAACGGTCAGCCTGGAGCGTACATCTACCGCGCTAAGTAATTTGTGAAGCGGCTTGGTTTCCCCCACGCCCTCCCAAGTTGCCCACAAAGAAGGCCTGATACCCGCTCGTGTCAGGCCTTTTCTGCGTCCAGGGATTGCCCAAATCGCGCACGCACGGTATATCTGAATCTCCATCAAATAAGGGTCTACTAATGGTCCGCGTATTCAGCGCCAAATCTCTAAGCAATCTCAAGGATATCCATCCACTGTTGCTCGAAATCGCAACCGCTGCGCTTCAAAGCAGCCCGCAAGATTTCAGCGTCATTTGTGGGAATCGCTCGCGCGCCGATCAAGAGAAAGCCTTCGCTGAAGGCCACTCCAAGGTGCATTATGGTGATAGTGCCCACACTGCGCAATCGCCTGAAGGCAAGCCTCGTGCTTGCGGGATTGACGTTTTACCTTACCCATTTACGAATTACGATGATCCGGCAATGAAACCGAAATGGAAAGCTATTTTCCTTGCGTTTCAGGCTGAAGCTGAGAAGCGCGGCGTCAAGCTGCGTTGGGGCGGCGGAATTCCTGATAAGTCTTTCGCTTGGGATTTACCGCATATTGAATTGCATCCGTGGCGCGATTACGCAAAGCGCCCATAACAGGGGTTATTCATGAAACAAGTTATTGCCATGCTGGCAATTGGGCTAGCTATTTCTTCCTGCACAACTACAAGTCAAACGCAAGCGAATATTCAGAAGACCTATGACGTAACTTGCGCCGCTGAACCGGCAATTTACACGAGTTATGTTGCTATTCGCGCGGCGAATGGAAAACAGCCTGCAAAGGGTGTTATGGATGCGCATTTGATCGTTACCGATCTCTGCACCAATCGCCCGACTGATCTTGTTGCGGCGTCTATTCAACTTCTTTCTGCTTACGCTCAAATCATTGCAGCCAAATAAGGAATATTGATATGGGTAATTATTCTAAGGCTATCGCCGCTGCCGTTGGTGGTGCTGTAGCAGGTGGCGGAACAAGTGCTGTCGCTCTGCCCGATGGTTCGCCATGGTACGCTTACGTCATCATGACTGCGATCACGACGCTTATTCCGGCGTTGTTGACTTACTTCGCCCCCAAGAACGCAGCATAATTTAACGGATGCATTTATGGAAAAGATTGTAGCAGCGGGCGTCAAAGCCCAATCTGAAATCGACTACCATTTGACCAAGGCTTACAAGGCCGCTCTTCGCCTCGTAAAGGTCACGGAGGATGGTGTAGAGGCTGGCATGGTGCCGAAAGCCATCTCAGCCAAGCTCATCATTGCAGAGGCGCGCGAGCTGCCGGGATCGATTGCAGGAGCTGCCGCGACCGCTGCAAAGCTCCACGCGAAGCAGACGGTCATTTGCCAAGAGAACGGCGTCGATACGCCAACACCGGCCAATGTCGGCGGCATCACTATCCAGGGTGGAGGCGGTCGCTAATGAACGTGTTTGACGCAGCGCTGTTATTGGGGTTCGTGTCTGTGTGGGCACTTTCGGGCAATCTGCCACGCGCGCGGTTATGGCTTCTGTCAGGTGCTGCGTCTTACGCTCTATCCGCCGCGTGGTGGAAGCTCGGAATACCTCATCATCCGGCGTTTACGCTCTTTTGTGATGCGAGCGTTTGCCTGTTAATTTATTTCTTGGGGCTAGAAAATTGGGAGTTGAAAGTGTATAAAATCTTTCAATTCTCAGTTTTGGTGAGCCTAGTACGTATGCTTAACTTCGAAGCGTCTGCCGATCTCTATCCTATCTTGCTTGAAGGGTGTAATTGGGCCGTGTTGCTGCTTATTACTTTCACCGCTCTGCTAAGTGGAGCTGCGCATGGAAATCGCGCTTTTCATCGCTGGATTGGCGGTTTTCATAGGTCTAGTGTTGCTTTACGAGAAGCTCGCGCAACGAAACCATTCCATCAAGTACCGCGATAATGGAGACAATAGCGGCTAAAGTAGCAGGCACATTGGCGGGTGCCTTTCTTGCTCTTGTTCTGATACCGCCTCGCACGAAAGCTGGATTTTTCCGAAGACTTACAGCCGCTATCGTATCCGGCCCGATCTTTGGGCCGCTTATCCTCCGATATATGCAATGGGAAGGCATTGAAGAGAATATTATCGCTTCAACATGCTTGGCAGCATTGATTTCGTGGTGGGGCTTGGGAGTGCTGATTAACGGCGCGGTCAAGGTGATGGAAAAGTGGTTTGCGGTCCAATCTAAGGCTGATTGAAGTTTAGCTCTTGCCCCATGCTCGATTGTTCCTTATCTTATGGGCATTATGGCATGGAACGAATATCAACCTCAGGAAATGTATCCCCCTGATGTAGCGAAGCCGCTAAAGAGGCTTTTCGCGCATACATGGGTGCGCTTCCCCGACAACCCTTACGCCGCAGCGCGAGAAATCGAACAGCATCCAGGCAAGGCGCATTGGATAGCGACGAATTGGGTTGAAGATGAGGATGTACTACAAGAACGCTCTAAACTCATTGCGGAGCGCGGCCCGATTGCAAAGGTGCCCACAAAGGAAGAATTCGCTGCCGAGATTTATTTGAAAGCGCGGAAGATCAAAGATGGCACTAAAGAACAATTGCAGTATTACGAAACATTCGCAAAAATTATGAGTTATATTGATACGAGCGTTAAAGTTAAGGGCGATGCCGAAAACCCTATTAAGCACCAACACACAGTAAGAGGAATGAGCGACGATGAACTTGCACGTATCGCCGCAAGCGGCAGCAAGTGAATTGTTGCGCCGTCGCGCGGCTCGATCCTCTCTTATTGGTTACGCGAAATATATTGAAGTTCCAGGCGCTCCGGTTGATGAAACCGATGAAGATAGCGAAGACTTTCTCCCCGTTGAAACGACACTCGCGGCGCATCACGAATTGATCCTTGCGGCGGCAGATCGTTGTATATCAAGACCGTATGGTCGCACAATGCTGTTTTTACCGCCCGGTTCAGCTAAAAGTACTTACGGCTCAATTGTCGTGCCTAGTTACGCAATGGGCAAAAAGCCGAACTATCGTGTAATCGCAGCGAGCTATGGTTCTGACCTTGCGCGCAAGATGGGTAGACGCACGCGCTCGATTGTCAAACAACGTGCGTATCAAGCGTTATTCGATACTTCGCTTTCATCCGATAGCAGCGCCGCCGACGAATGGGCGTTGACGAATGGTAGCGAATACATGTCAGGCGGTATCTTGTCGGGCATGACCGGCAACCGCGCGCATTTCCTCGTTATTGACGACCCGATCAAGGGTAGGCAGCAAGCCGATAGTGAGCAGACGCGTAAAACAACGTACGATGCTTACGAAGACGATTTGAAGACACGCCTTGTTCCAGGCGGCTCGATCATGCTTATTCAAACCCGCTGGCACGAGATGGACATTGCGGGGCAAATATTGCCAGAGAATTACAACGGCGAAAGCGGGGTCATTGCTTGCCGCGACGGCATGGATTGGGAAGTCATTTGCATTCCAGCTCGTGCTGAACGTCATGATGATCCGTTAGGGCGTAAAGCTGGCGAATATCTCTGGACTGAATGGTTTGATCAGAAGCATTGGGCGCAATTCGAACGCAATCCGCGCACATGGGCTGCGCTTTATCAACAGCGACCAGCGCCCGATGAAGGCGATTACTTCAAGCGCGAATGGATCAAAATTATTGATGAGCTACCGCCGCTCAAGACGCTCAACGTTTACGGCGGTTCGGATTACGCAGTTACGGCAGACGGCGGCGACTACACGGTTCATGCCGTTGTGGGCATTGGATATGACGACAAACTCTATCTGCTTGACCTATGGCGCAAGCAATCCGCATCGGATGAGTGGATAGAGGCGTTCTGCGATCTAGTAATCAAATGGAAGCCTATAGGATGGGCGGAAGAGACCGGGCAAATCAAGTCAGCTCTAGGGCCGCAGATTGACGCCAGACAGCGCGCTAGGAAGGCATACGTGCATCGAGAGGTGTTTCCCACAAGGGGAGGCAACAAAGCCGTCAGAGCGCAGGCTATACGCGGTCGCATGGCCCTGGACGGCCTATATGTCTCACGGTCGGCATCATTTCTTGCAGACTTCATTCGGGAATTGCTAACTTTCCCTGTCGGTGTTAATGATGACCAAGTAGACGCATTAGGTCTAATTGGTCAGCTCCTGAATAAGATGTTCGCTAAGACCGAACCGAAGCAGCCCGACCCGCAAAAGACAAACGATTATAAATATTCTGCTGCCACCGAAAATACTGGCGATTGGATGACATACTAATGGCAAGCGAAAATAGCGATTACGTCGATCATAATAAGCGCAAACGTGAGTATCTTGGTTATCTCGATACGAAACAGAACGAAATTCTAGAACAGCAGACAGCGCGCCGTTATTATCACGGCTCGCAATACACTGCTGAACAAATTCGCGTGCTAAACAGGCGTCGTCAGCCTATCGTTACGTATAACAGAGTTGGTCGCAAAATCAACGCTGTTGTTGGTTTGCTTGAACGAAATAAGCTTGATCCTAAAGGTTTCCCGCGTAATCCACAAAACGAAGAGGGCGCTGAAGTTGCGACCGCTGTTTTGCGTTACGTTTGTGATGAGCAATTTTGGCAAGCGAAAGCACTCACGGCAGGACGTAATAGCTCTATCGACGGTATTGGTGGCGTTGAGCTTACGCTAGTTGCTGGCGATGTTGGCGATACCGAAATTGGTATCGAGGAAGTTGACCCTAGTTCATTCTTCTATGATCCGCGTTCATTGAAAGATGATTTCTCCGATGCGCGTTATATGGGAACGGGTAAATGGGCTGACGTTGATGCTACTATTGCGTTGTTCCCCGATAAGAAAGAGGAAATCCTAAACTCTATAGATACAGGCGGTGAGCTTACGAGTTATCCTGATAGCGATAGACGTTGGTTTCGTGATGTTGGGGACCGCAGGCAAGTACGTGTTGTAGACCATTGGTATATGAAAGGTAATGATTGGTATTGGTGCATTTACACCGGTGCTACTATTCTTGCTGAGGGTCGCACACCGTTCTTTAATGAGAAAAAGCGCGATATTTGCAAGTACATTATGTACTCAGCGAACATTGACCAAGACGGTGACAGATACGGCTTTATCCGTAACATGAAATCATCGCAAGATGAAATAAACCAACGCCGTTCTAAGGGGTTGCATCAGCTCAATTCACGCCGCATGATTATTCCCAAGGGCAGTGGTAACGATCTAGAGAGCGTACGTACGGAAGCGGCTCGCCCTGATGGCGTTATTGAATTTGTGGGCGATATTCCTCCTACGTTTGATGACGCAGCGAAAGCGCAAGAGCTACAAGGACAATTAGCGTTTCTTGAAGATGCTAAGAACGAAATCGAGAATTACGGTTTCAATCCTGCTTTGATTGGTCAAGGTGTAGACCAGCTATCAGGTCGCGCTATTCAATTGCAGCAACAAGCAGGTGTTGCGGAGCTTGGTCCTTATCTTGTCAACAACAAGAATTGGAAGCTTCGCGTTTATCGCGCTATTTGGTGCGCTGTTCAAGAACATTGGACGGCTGAACGTTGGATACGTGTAACTGATGACGATGGACTTGCACAGTTCTTTGCGGTCAATCAATTGCAACTAGACCCAATCACTAATCAAATGGTGATGACAAATCAGCTAGGTGCGCTTGATGTTGATATCATTATCGATGAAGGTCCTGATGTCATCAATATGCAGCAAGACGCTTATGACACGATATCCATCATGGCGCAAAAGGGTCAGCAAGTACCGCCGCAACTCGTTATCGAGTTGTCGCCCTTGGCAGGTAGCGTCAAGAAAAAGGCTCTCGATATCATCGAACAAGCCCAGCAACAGGCAGCGCAGCCGAACCCGGTTGCTATTGCCGGGGCACAAGCGGAGCTGGAGAAAACTAGAAGCGAAACGGCGAAAAACATGGCTTCGGCGCAAAAGCTCCTAGCTGATGCCGGACAGGCTGGAAATAATACTGGCGAAACCGGTCCATCAGAGATTGACATCGCCACGGCTCTAGCTGATATTCGCGCTAAGAATGCTTCGACCGAGAAGACTAAGGCAGATACGCTCGTATCGATCGCAACAGCGGACCAGATACGAACAACTACGGGGCTTGCTCCAGTAGAGATGTCTTATCAGATGGCCGAAGATCAGCTCAACCGCAAAGAGCGGCTAGTTATTCATCAAGATACGATGGCTAATAATGCTATCTCTCATGTGCTTAAAGCAAAACAATTAAGTGACGCCAACTCAAGGGCGAATACGCAGAAGTAGAGACGCCATCTTTAAGGGCGAGTATTGTCAGTGCCGCCAACTATAAGGGCGAATGAGGAAATAAAATGGCCGATATTGCAGAAGACATGAATTTGTTTGACAACATTATTTCAGGTGACAAGAACGCTCCTGTTGAGCCTACTGTTACTGAAGTAACAACGCCACAAGAACCGGCTCGCGACGAACAGGGTAAATTTACGAAAGTAGAAACGCCCACAACTGAAGCGCCGGTAGATACGACAACGCAGCAGCCAAATACAGAACCTGAACGGGTGCCTGTTGCGGCTGTGCAAGACGAACGCAGGAAGCGACAGGAAGCGGAACGCCGCGCCCAGGCTCTTGAGGAACAGCTTGCAACGTTGACGAAGACAACGAACGTACAACCGCCTGTAGCACAAACGCCACAGCAACAGCCTCAGCCCGTTACGATTTGGGATGATCCAGATGCTTGGCAACATCAACAGCTTGCGCCCATTCAGTCTTCTGTAGCTGAAGTGCGCGAAATGATGATGGAAATGCAGGCAATGCAGCGCCACGGCGCTGATGTCTTGGGAGCCGCGAAAGAGGCTGCTAATGCATTGGCTGGAAAGCCGGAAGGTGTTGCGCTCTATCAAGAGATTATGTCTCGTGGTGGAAATCCGTTCGATAGTCTTGTGGATTGGCATAAGCGACAGCAGGTGCTTGCGCGTGTAGGGCCAGACCCTGAAGCGTTTCTAGCTGCTGAGCGTGAAAAGCTGTTGGCAGACCCGGCATTCCTTGCGCAAGCACTGGAACGGGCAAAAGCAAGCGCAACGTCTAACGCAAATACTCGGTCGAGCGCCCCGCGTGTAAGCCTACCATCGCTTTCGAATATACCCGCAACAGGTGGCGGAAATGCCACAGCGGAACCAGCAAGCGATGCGGCTTTGTTTAATTCAATCGCATCAGCCCGACGAAAATAATCATCGGGCTAATAACCCGGAGACCTATGTAAATGGCACTGACAGTTAATCATCCAAATAATGAACTTATTAAATTTCGAACTGATGTTGCTCTAGACTTCCTTCGCCGCTCGCGTTTCGACCCCTACATGGGTAACGACAGCACTTCTATTATCGTCCGCATGGCCGATCTTGAGGCAGACGGTAAGGAAATTCGTATTCCGCTCGTTACGCAGCTTTCCGGCGATGGTGTCGGCGCTGGTACGCTTCGCGGCAATGAAGAGCAGATTGACAGTTACGGTATGCCTATGTGGGCAGATTGGGCACGTAACGCCGTTGCCAACAACCGCGCTGTGAATAAGGAAAGCTCGTTCTCGATTCGCTCTACGGCTCGTCAGCTTCTCCGCAATTGGGCAAAGCGCATTGTGCGCGATGACCTTACTGACGCTCTGCTCTCTATTCCCACATCGACCATTCAGGCGAACCGGTTCCAGGCACCCGGCAACCGCGTGAACGGCGTTAAGTGGTCGCTTGCTACGACTGCGCAGAAGAACGCTTGGACGACTGCGAACTATGACCGCGTTGTGTTCGGTAGCTTGATTTCCAACTACTCGACCACGTTCGCCACCGCTGTTGCCAACGTCAATAACACGACTGGCAAAATGACGGCTGCTGTCGGCTCGCTCCTGAAGGCGCAAGCGAAACAGTCCGGCGTAGACCCGAACAACCCCGGCGTCTACAACGGTCGTCCGAAAATTACGCCGTGGCAGCTCGAAGACGACGATCAGGAATGGTACGTCTGCTTCCTTGGCTCTCGCGCCTTCCGCGATCTCCAGGCGGACCCGGTTATGTATCAGGCTAACCGTGATGCTCGCGAGCGCGAGAGCAACCCGACCAGCAACAACCCGATCTTTACGGGCGGTGAGCTGATCTTTGACGGTATCATCTACAAGGAAATTCCGGAAATTACGCAGCGCCTTCTTTTGAAGGGCGTAGGTTCGGGCGGTATCGATATCGAGCCCATCTTCCTTTGTGGGCAGGGTGCCATGGCTTACGTTATGGGCCAGATGCCGCGCCCCACGCAACTTGAAGATGGCGACTACGAATTCGTTACCGGTATGGGTATCGAAGCGCAGTACGGCGTTGGTAAGATTGCCAAGGCTCCGCTCGCTATTGGCGCTGCCGCTACCGCAGGTGATCTTGTCGATTGGGGCATGGTTACGGGCTTTGTCGCTGGCGTTGCTAACGCCTAATTGTAACGGAGCCGTTAATAGCGGCTCCGCTTTTCTTTCAATCTAATTAGGAGAGTTAGCAAATGGCAACTCGTATTGGTTATCGTCAGCCACAGGTTGGCGCTCAAGGTTTCGCTCGCACTCGAAAGACTATTGGCGGTGTTGTTGCACTGCTTACTACCGATGAAGTGACTGGTAATGCCGTTGCTCTCGTTCGTACACCTAAAGGTTTTACCGTTGAGAGCATTTATTTCGCTATTGACGATATCGATAGCAACGGTACCCCTACCGTAGCTGTTACTGTGGGCGATGCTGGTTCAGCTAACCGTCTTATTGTATCGTCTACTCTTGGTCAAGCTGGCGGTAGCACGACTACACTTGCAGCTACTGGCTTGTATTATAAGTACACGGTCGAGACCGATATTCTCTTGACTTTCGGTACAGGTTCGGCAACTCCTGTTGCCGGTAATGCTACGCTTTATCTTAGCGGCTTTACCGAATAACGTATGGGTGGCACCTCTGCATTAGGCTTATGCACTTTTGTACGTGCCATTCTTCATTACACCTAATGGAGTGATAAATGGCAAAGGTTAATGTAACATACAATGCTCCGGAAGATGATAGCCCGGTAGTAACGACTGGCGGTAAGCGCTTCTTTGACGGTCAACCGCTTGAACTCGATACCAATACGCATAGCGAGCTTGTCGATCGCTTGCGCGGCAATCAGCATTTTACGGTTGAAGATGTTGCTGTTGAAGCGGTACAACTTACGCCAGGTACTGGCGGCGGATGGAATAATTAATCGGAGTTGAGCAATGCCCACAAGGAACGATCTAATCAATGCTTCGTTGGTATTGCTCAATGCTATTGCAGCGGGGCAGACGCCAGCGCTAGAAGATGTCCAGACTATTGATAGTACGCTTAATGGGTTGCTCGAAGAGGCAGGCATTATCGTTGATAATTATTTCAACGCTGATGATACGATTGACGAGAAATATCTAAACCCGCTGGCAATTATCATCGCTAACGAGAATGCTCCGGGGTTTGGGCAACCGCAGAATGACGCTTCGCGCGCTAGAGCAATTGCACGATTGCGTTACATGAACCCATCAGACTATCAAGGTCAACCTCAGAATGTGAGTTATTATTAATGGTTGACATCGTTTTCCCAAACAGCACTAGCCCAGGAAACCGCCCCGCCGAGAGTTCGGGGCGTTTGATTAATTGCTTTGCGGCAAAGCTTGATGACGGGGCCAGAAACTCGTACGCACGTCGTCGCTCACCCGGTCTTGCGCTAATTGTGGATACCACAATAGATATTGGTCGTGGCGCACATTTCTATAACGGCAATTTGTTCGTTGCGCAAAAGGACACGTTATCGAAAGTATATATCGATGGTATAACCGGTAATTTTGTGTCATCCGTGCTAGGCTCATTGCCTGGAAATAAGCGCGTTACATTTGCGCGAAATAATAAAGCACCTATTCCGGATATTCTATGCGTTACCGAAAACGATGTTTATGTCATTACCGATACGCTTCCGCCCGCTAGCTTAGGCGCTGCCGCTCTACCGCAACCATTGACTGTTACGTTTATTGACGGTTATTTCGTCTTTCCTATTCGTGATGGGCGTTTCTTCTTTTCGGGCCTTAACGACACGACAGTTAATGCGCTCGATTTCGGTAAAGCGGAAAGCCGTCCAGGCGGCTTGTTTAACGCTGTAACTTATGGTGAGCAACTACTGCTTGGTGGACCTGCCACGATTGAAGTGTGGAGCAACGCCGGTAACGCGACAGGTTCGCCGTTCTCGCGCACGACGGTTATTCAAAAGGGTCTTGCATCAACGTTCGCAATTGCGGGCTTTGAGGAAGGCTTTTCGACTATCGTGTTCGTAGGCGACGATAACGCCGTTTACCGCCTTGATGGCGGTTATCAGCCAACGCGCATCAGTAACGACGATCTAGATCAATTGATTGCTGAGACAGCGGATAAAACGCAGCTTGACGTGAATGTCTGCGTCACCCTTGGCCGTATG